>ENA-OOUZ01000174-OOUZ01000174.1-human-gut-metagenome-genome-assembly--contig:-NODE-174-length-37511-cov-3.189315_pt1 | contig 37511 bp, 26 predicted proteins | sample MGYA00241546_ERZ501274 | MGnify/ENA primary metagenome ERZ501274 (study PRJEB25962, sample SAMEA2042363) | human gut metagenome | biome: human gut; feature: human-associated habitat; material: faeces...
TTTCTATTTTAATAATGCCTTGCCTTTTTCTGTAAGCATATATTTTTGTCCCGGATGCTTTGGATTTTTAGGGTATTTCATTGAAATTAGACCTTCTTCCAAAGCAGGGGTAAGGTAAGTTTTCAAGAAATTAACCCTATCCTTCAATTTTAAGAGAGACATGATTTCTTTTACTGAATATTCATTGGTATTTACAACAGAAATCAGCTCCTGAACAAATTTTGTAGCTTGTTGGGTAGCTTGTTGGGTAGCTTGTTGGGTAGCTTGTTGGGTGTTTACCACACTGCTCCTATTATACTTAAATACGACCCACACAAAATTGCCATCAGTATTGAATTCTGGAGCAGGCAAGCCTACACGTTTGCATTCATCGACCATTGTACCTATTCCACGTCCCCAACTCTCCAATATCTTGCTCTTATAGAGTACGTTGGCGATAATTGGATTCTGTGGCTTGGAGTCATGTTCCTGCATAAGACGTTCTATAGGCAAGTCGGCAGGAAAAGTTCCCGTATTTCGTATTTCAACACGGTCATCGTAGATAGCGATGCTTACAGAACTGCCCGGTTGATGATACGAGCGATGGCAAAGTGAGTTGATGCAGCTCTCTCTTAAAGCCTTATACGGAATGCTCAACTCTTCCTCACGATAAAGACCGTTTATCTTACCAGACAGTGAGAGATGCTTAAAGAAAAATGCCATTGCGGCATCAAGCAATTCATAAATGTTACCTTCCGCACGTTGGTTGTCTATAAACTCTTCTTTTGTTGTTCCTTTGAAACGAGCCATACGCACAAGACATTGTGGGTATCCATACAAATCCTTGCCAAACAACACGGCGGCTGCATTGTTCAGTTTACCATCATGGAACAAGCCGAACTTTTTCAAGATTACAGGTATCTCCTCGCGAATAGTTGTTTCTGGAAGTCTTCCGTTTCGTATTCCCTCACGGACAGCACCGAGAATGGCATTCTCATCCAAGTCGCTTATTTCCAAATCAGAGTTGATAATTGCCTCCCAACCATATTTGCCGCCTCTTTCCATTAAGAGATGGTTATATCGTTCTTGCGGCATGAAGGTAGTGGTACTTTCAATACGCATATACGCTCTTCCTTTGTAGGTGAACGGACGCATATATCGTGTACATTCAGCATGAATGCATATCACATACTTATTGGTTTCAGGAATAGGCACATACTCTATCTCCAACTCCACGAAAGGCTCAATTCTATTGACTGCCTCTGCAATGGAACGTTTGGTACTGTCGGAGACCTCCTGACCTATAATTTTGCCATTGTCTTTGATACCATAAAGTATATTGCCACCATCACCATTGAGAAAAGCACACAACGTTTCCATCGAGCGGTCTAACTGTCCCGTCGATTCCTTGAACTCCAAGTTGCTGCCTTCCTCTAATTCTGCTATTCTTTCTATATCTTGATAATTCATTGTGTCTGCATTTTTTTACGAACCCAGATGGGAGCCAACAAGATGTCCTTCTGGAAATCGTTTGCTGGAACTTTTTTCAAATGACATTTGATGATATTCACCTGTTGTTCTGTTACGTTTCTTTCACCGATTTCTCTCAGCGCCATTACGGTAAGTAACATAAGTCTTGAACGATAGGCAAATGTCCGCATTTCAGAGGTATGCTTGAACATAATGCTTTTGCCCTTACCCAATGATACCTTGCAGGAGGAACCATCGGTAACAAAGACAATATCTGATGGCATCTGTGAGGATAATCCTAATAGAATCATGGCATAAGCACCAGTCGGGGCTATTCTTACCTTGTCACGATTTGCAATACCTTCTGCTATTTCTTCCACAGATGGCGTGATAAATCCACTTTCACATTTTTCATCAATTTTTGGATAGCAATAGATTCCTTGGGCTACCCGTATGATGTCTCTGCCTTTGCATAGACGAACCAAGGCAGACCTTACAGCGTCAGATGAAGCTGTATGGGCAAATAAGTCTGGAAAGAACAACGTTCCCCGTTTGGAAGATTTTACTTTCCTTTTTATTTCATTGTAAGCACTCTTCTCTGCCATATCCATTCATTGTTTTGCCACAAAAATACAGTAAATTTGTGGCAAAACCAAATCTTTTTATTCTTTTTCACTATATAATTTGCTTATATGTACAGAGTCGGCATAAATAAGCAGTTTATCCCCAATAAATCTATAAATTAACTCCGAAAGTTGTTCCTACGGCAAGTGTATTCATCCATTCACCGTTTTTTTGCTGTGAGAAGGCTGGAGATTGTAATCAAGGAAGAAACGGATGCAATAGTTTTCCTTGGCTTTGTAGGAGAAAGAAATTCCACTTTCGAAACAGACGCCACAATTCTTGGGAACGACATTGTCTCCTGAGAGAGAAAGCTTTGGTTAGACGATATATCGGTCAATAGCTTGCTTCCAATATTCCATCTTGATGTAATGGGGTAAGAAAAGTAAGGTCCAGCCATTGCCATGACGGCATCGAAGGTTTCACATTCCGCGACTTCGCCATTCGACGTTTTATAGTCCAGTGCTGACTACAGAGAAATAGAGCCGTTCTTCTGAGTCGTCGTAAACAGAATTTCATCTCCTCATCCTCTCTCTTTCTTCATCTTGCTCCATTCTTCGGTTTACTCTTTCCTGCATTCTGTCAAGGAAGTAAGTCCTACTTTCGTTCTTGCGCATCTTCATATCCGCATAGATGTGGTAGCACTCCTTTGCATTTACTCCAAGCATCTTGTAGAAATATGCGGCTACTTCCTTCAAAGGTATCTCGCCATCGTTGACACAGCCCAGTTCGTCTATACCATAAATGAGTTCAACAAGGTCGGAAGCTTTGCCAGTCCAACGGATTGGGGTGACTTCATTTGACTTTTCCTTGCCTATGGCATTCGTAGCTACTGGGGCGGAAAGCATATTGGATATCCCCGACTTGGCATGCTGCACCATCTTTCGGATAAACGACAAGGCTTTCTTCACATACATGCAGGGAATATGCTCAGTACCCAAATGCAACAGTGGATGATACTGCAATTCGGTTTCGGCAAATACGAGAGAGTGCATAGCCTCGTGCTGCTCATGAGCCTGGCGGCTAAGGTCTATCACACGACCGATAAAGATGTGGTATTCTACCTGCAATTGGGTTGGGTCTATATTGTCCATACCATCCAAGAGTTTGAAGAACTTTGTTTCTGTCAATATCTGATGCTTCATATCGCTAAATATTAAAGGGTTCAACACTAAATGATGCGTGTACACACTTAGTTTTGTACTAAATCCATGCCAGAGAATGGTTTCAAATAATAACGAATTTAAGTAACCATATGATTATCAGTATATAACATCGCGATTAGAAGCTTATTACGCAGCGAAGCTTACAGAAAAAGTGTTTCAAAAATGAAACAACAGTATCATCTCTGAAACACTTATCCGTCACTACTTTAACTTTCTTATATGCTTTATGCCATGATTCTTCATCTTCCGGTACATCGTAGAACGGCTTATCCCCATTGACTTTGCTGTAGATGTGACATTGCCTCCGAACACCTCCAATACCTTTTCATAGTGCTCCTTCTCAATACCGTCTTTTTTCTCCTTCAAATTAGTTGCAGGATGGCTGCATCCTTTGCTCAACATCAAAGTGTCTTCTGTGATTGTATCATTTGCAGATAACAGTACGGCTTGCTGAACCACATGTTTCAATTCTCTGACATTACCAGGCCATGAATATGTCAGCATGGCTTTCTGGGCTTCATCTGTTATAGCCGTAACATGCTTGTTCATCCGCTCATTGGCTTCTTCCATGAATGCAGAAGCCAATGGGAGAATGTCATCCTTACATGATTCGAGTTCTGGCAATTGAATAGTAAACTCACAAAGACGATAATACAGATCTTGGCGGAAACGTTTCTCCTTGATTGCATCCTCCAAATTCTCGTTGGTAGCGGCTATTACTCTTACATCGGCTGTCTTTTCTTCCGTACTTCCCACAGGAGAATATGTTTTCATCGTCAGGACACGCAGAAGCATCTGCTGTACCTCGATTGGCAAGTTGCCAACTTCGTCAAGAAGGAGTGTACCGCCGCTTGCCGCACCGAAATATCCGTCCTTGTCACATTCAGCACCCGTGAATGCTCCTTTTCTGTATCCGAACAATTCAGATGCGGCAAGTTCCTTGCTCAATATGCCACAGTCCACACGGATATATGGCTTGTTTGATCGGTTGCTCTTTGCCCAGATGCTGTGTGCAACATGTTCCTTCCCGGTTCCATTGGCACCAAGAATAAGCACGGAAATGTCTATTGGAGCACACAGAAATACACGGTGATAAACCTCCTGAAAAGCCTTGCTCTTCCTTTCCTGTATGTTTCCTGTTTTCTTTTTCCGTAGCTCTCGGTGACGGATTATTTCCTCTATCTGTGGATACAGTTTGTCGAACAGCAACTCCTTCGGGATATAATTCACCGCCCCGAGTTTCATTGCCTCTACTGCTGTGACAGCCTGGTCGTACTGGGTCATAATGATAAACGGATTGCGGATGTCATTGTCATTCATCCACTTGAGCAAGTCATTACCCGTCTTATTGTCTCCAAGCTGCAAATCACACAAGACAACATCTTCTACATGCGCATTTCGAACAAGTTCAACGGCATTCTTGAAGCTGTAAGCATTCCTGGTATGGAAGCCTTTTGATTCAAGGATGCTGCACAGATAGTTGCAGAATGTTCTGTTGTCATCAATCACTAATATCGTATCTTTTGCCATATCAAACGTTATTTTCAAGTTGTGTTGTTGCCTCATTGATGATGGTCTCTGCCTGTCTAATTACAACATAAACTGCCATGTTTATTTCTTCATCCGTAGCAGAGGTATTCTTCAAGAGTCTGCTGAGTTCCCGCAGCGGTCCGTCAGCACTGATAATGCTCCACGAGCTGTACAGGTGATGTACTATAATCTGCATTTTCACCCTGTCTTCTATGGAAGCCGTCGCCTTTATGCTTACAAGCTCTTCCTTCGTCTCACCGACAATTGTCTCGAGCAGCTTGTTCTTATTTCCGTATGCCATCAACCTTGAAAAATCCATCTTATGCTCTTTTGTTACGGTTTCTATATATCCTTCAACCTTCTCACGGAGTTCCTTAAAGGATACAGGCTTGAAGACGCAGCCGCAGAATCCTGCCGATATGAATTCCTCTTCGGTGATGTTGTCGGACGCCGTCAGTATCAATACGGGGATGGATCGTGAATTTCTGATATTGGAGGCTCTCAAAAGTTCCAAAACTGCATATCCGTCGTATTCCGGCATCTTCAGGTCTGTAATCAACAAGTCGTATTCATTCTCACGCATTTTCAGCATCAGATCGTTCACATTCCGGCAGGTATCGCAAGACATTCCGGCAACAGAAAAAGCCTCATGTATGATTTCAAGCTGTGCCTCGCTGTCATCAATGGCTATGATCCTGTAATTGGATGCAGTGTCGATACCTTGATAGCAGTCTGTCACATTCTGCGGAGAGTCTGCTCTTTCCATTGGCAGCTTCACTGTAAAAATGCTGCCTTTTCCTTTTTCACTCTCTACGGATATGGTACCTTTCATCAGTTTCACAATGCTGTCAACGATAGACAGACCAAGCCCGAACCCGTCCTTAGTCGCAGCATTGCCAAGACGGTGAAATGCCTTGAAGATTTCAGCTGTCTGTTCTATACTCATGCCTGTACCGTTATCATGTACAGACATGGTGTATATTCCATTGATATACTCGGTTATCAGTATGACATCTCCTGACGATGAGTATTTGATGGCATTCGACAGCAGGTTTCGTCCGATTCTCAATAATTTCAACTTGTCAGCTATCACTACTCCTTCCGCATGGGCATGCACCGTAAGAGTCAGACCCGCCTGCGTAGCTTGTGCAGAATACTCCAACCGCAGCATTTCTGAAATGCTTTTCAAATTTACAGGCTTCTTGAAAAGCGTTTCCTTTCCGCTGTCCAAGCGATAAAATGTCAACAGACCATCTATCATTTCAGACATCATCTTGGAAGACTGATATATGCCAGTCATTCTTTCGCAAGAAACATGGTCTCTCTCGCGAAGCATTTGTGCAGACTCGCTTGATATAGCAGACAATGGACTTCTTAATTCATGAACAATGGTCAGAAGCGTCTTTCTACGGCTTCTCAGCAGTTCCTGATTCTGTCGGTTTGCTTCTTGAAGTTCCGCAATAAGCTGCTCCATGTCAGCTTGGCTTTTACGCATTCTTGCTGCAAATTTCTTTACAAGAATGAACATGATGAGAAACACTGGTATAAGTGAGCTGAGCATACATATATAATAATAAGGATTTCTGTTTTCAATAGCCTTAATCTGCTGCTCACGCTTGGCAATACCATTATTCACTTTTGCGTCAACAACGGTTATCACATTCTGCAAATGCTTATTGATGACCTCATTTCTGATTCTGAGGCTGTCGAGTATGCCACTTACCTTACGGCTCTGCTGCTGGTGTCTTGTCAACAAGTCGTTGTGCAGCGTAGTCAGCATCCTTGCCGTTTCGCTATGTCTCAACGTGACTTTGGAGGAGTCTGTCTTCTCGGACTTCTTACCGAACAGACGACTGAAAAAGCCTTTTTTCTTTTTCTTCTGCGCTTCCTGCGCTGATGAAACGACTCTTCTGCTTTCAGACTTGCTCTTTTCTACAATCTTAGGGACTTCTGTTGTAAACCTTGAATGAATATCGTTGCACTCGTGTATCGCATTTCTCATGGCAAGCAAAAGTCTTTCTTTTTCTTTCAACAATTCCTGAACCGAACATATATCTTCATTGGTACAAAGACCGGCTATATTCTGAAGGCGGCTACTAACATCCGCACTAAGCCTGTGGTATTCGTTCGCTGCTGTTGAATCCCAGTCGGCAGCCGTTTCACCGAGCAGGGCCAGTTTGGTGACATGTATGTTCAAATCATACATGCTTTTTCGCCAAAGATGCAGTTCTGCATTTCTATTCTCCATACTACTTCTGTCGCGCCATTCAAATAGGCCGATTCCAATGGTACATCCTACAACAATGGTGGCTATCATTATGCCTAAAGCCATCCATCGGCAGATATGCCCGGTCTGTTTTTTGCGTTCCATATTGCTATTATCTTTTGATATTACTATTACATATTGCCAATTTATATTGTTTTTAGTTGACAAAGATACACTCATAGCTTCGCAATTACGAATTTCTGCTCATTTTATAACAACTTTTATTACTTTAAAAACGATCTGTACGTCGTACATATAAGCTAATTTGCGTATCTTTTACGTTGTTTTTCTTAGTATAATTATACATTTTCATTCTTTTTGTTTACTTTTGCACCGTCTTAGCGGATAGTTCCGCCAATAGGTAATTGATTATTATAACTTAAAAGGAAAGTATGAAAACGAAACTGATTGTTTTGGCGATAAGTTCTCTGGCAATTCTGGCTTCCTGCACAGGAAAGAAGACTACGCCAAATGCTGCAGACAATGATTCTGCAAATGTAGTTGACACCACCGCTTCTAATAAGGACAATGTGGATTTGACGTCTGTTGCAGGAACGTATGAGGGAACTCTCCCGGCAGCAGATTGCCCGGGTATAAAGACTGTGCTCACTATCAATACTGATAGCACCTATCTGTTGAAGCAGGACTATATCGACAAGAAAGATGGTCACGATGAAGCAAGCGGCATTTTTAAAGTGCTTGACGGTAAAGTCCTTATGCTTGTTCGTCCTTCAACAGGTGAACAGACCTTTTATAAGGTTAAGAATGCCAACAGCATCATCATGACAGATTCTATGGGTGTAGAACCTGAAGGTGAGACTGCAAAATTGTATGTACTGAAAAAGAAATAGTACACAGGAATCAAAAAAACGTGGACAGACAATTAAGTCTATTCACGTTTTTTCGATATATGGATTATCATCCTTCAAATCTACTAAGGGTGTTATCTACCTAAGGTATATCTCATGCCGACGGTTATATTGAAATTCAGCGGTTTTTCCTTGTAGATGGTCTGGAGCGAAGAGCTGTCGTCAAAATAATAGCTTATGCCAGGTTCCGCAAAAATGCCGATATTGTTGAGTATGTCAAGTTGTACACCAACAGAGGCATTTACAGACATCTGCAAAGGTTTACTATCAATATCTGTTTTTTCTGTTTTCTTTGTCGTGTTATTGATGACATATTGCTGCGTAATACTTCCGGATACGCATTTCTCTACAAGAACCCCTGCATTGCCATATAGATAGAATCGTTTATATGACCAGGCATTATATTTCACGTTGACAGGTATTCCGACATAGTTCAGCTTTTGCTCGCCAGTGTAATGGTTTTCTTCTGTTCCGTCTTTCATATCAGATGAGAGACGAGTGTATGTCAATCCACTTTCTATGCTTAACCGTGCGTTGAATGCGTATGCCACCTTGAAACCTATACGGACAGGAAAATGGTGCTTGTATTCTGTCCTCACGTCCTTTCCTTGGTTGAAGATGTTGATTCCAAGCATAGGGTCGTCTTCCCAGTCGGAATCGTCAGGACCGACTGCTGTTACAGGGTCACCAATCGACATGATGGTTTTTGTTGTTCCCATCGCACCCATGGCGCTTGTACTTACTGTCCAACGTGACGATGTGGAAGGAGAGAAAGACCGTATTGCGCCAGAATTGCAGGCTACGAGTTTGTTGTGAATGTTGTCACGGTTGTATCTTTTTACATTTTCATTGTCTTTCTCTGGATCCGCAACTTGTTCTTTGCCACTGGTCGTATTGGTTTCATTAGCACTTTTTTCATAGTCATCGTTATTGTTATCGGAAGTAGTTTCTGAAGAGACCCAGCTATCAAAAACGGACGATGATATTTCTTTGCCTTTTTCGGATTTCCTTGTCATATCCGTAATGTGCGACATCGAAGAGTTGTCTGCCATGAAATCATTGCAATCACCAGCCGCAAAAGAGCTTTTGACAGATGACTTTATGGTCTTCGTGTATACTTGTTGTCTTGCTAATTCTGATGCATCCCGTTCACTGTATGTATATTTGGAATAGATGGAATATCCCAAAAGTAAAGCTACACTTGCAGCTGCAGCCACACTTGCCATACGACGTAATCTGAATGTTACAGAATACTTGCTGTTTCGTACATATCCACCATTTGCACCAGCCATCTCTTTGCGGATGTCTGTCCAAAGTCCCTCAGGCTCATTTATCTCATAATTGCCCAAGCGGTTGTGTATGTCTTTTTGCCAATTATCTTTCATACGTCAGTTGGAATTGATGGTTCTATATTGTTTTATTTTCTGTACCAGCATTGCCTTGGCTTTGTGCAGTTGCGAGGCAGATGTATTCTCCTTTATGCCGAGCAGAGAAGCTATCTCCTTGTGACTCTTGTTGTCAATGACATAGAGATTGAATACAGTACGGTATCCTTCCGGCAGTTCGCGTATGAACTGATATAGTGTTTCGGTCGGTATATCCTCTGTTTCAATACTTCCGCTGTCTGCTATATCCATATCAGCATCTTCTATATATGAAAGAGCTAAGCGGTTCTTCCTGCGAACAAACTTTATTGTCTCGTTAAGCGTAATCCTTGCCATCCATGCCTTTAGCGAACCCTCACCACGATACGTAAAACTATTCAGAGAAGTGAAAATCTTGATGAACGACTCTTGCAGCACATCCTTTATGTCCTCGTCATCCGTGATATAACGTGAGCAGAGTGCAGACAGATACCGCACATGCCTACGGTAAAGCCACTCGGTAGCAGCATTGTCGCCATCGAGAGCCTTTCGCAGCCAGCGTTCCTCTTCTGTTTTTTTTCTGAATGTTATACCGAACATCGTGTCTAATTGTTCAAAAGCTCTGAAAAAAGCAAAGTGCAAGTGCCTGGTCTTTAAGCCATTGGCACCTGCACTCTCTCGTTGCAACGAGCATCCTACTTTGTTACAGTAACAGCCACCGTAGCAGTTTTTTGATTTTTGTCTGTGATAGTGACTGTAGTGCTTCCTTCTTTTACACCCTTTATGGTAAGCTTGGCATCTTTGATGGTTGCAGTTGCTATTTTATCATCCTTGCTTGCAGCTGTATAAGGCGTAGCACCTCCACTGATAGTTATAACATCTTCTTTACCAACGGCAATACTTGTCTTGTCTTTGTCCACAACAACGCCGTCAATCACAGTGACACTCAGGCTTCCAGTTACCTTCTTGGAATCGGTAACAAGAACTGTTGCCTTGCCTGCCTTGACTCCTGTTACGGTGATAGTAGTCTTGTCCACTGTTACGGTTGCGGTCTTGTCATCGCTTGACTTAGCGGTGTAAGTACCATCTCCACCTGCTACCGTTACACTCTGTGTTCCACCGACTGCAACAGAAACGGTTGATGGAGAGAACTTGATGGCAGGTGTTTTGTCATCATCATCAGAGCATGAGGCAAATGCTACAGCAAATACAGCGCAAACGATCAATGTTGCAAACTTGAAGAATTTAATTGATTTCATTTTTCTATAATTTTATTGTTTAACTTATGTGTATAGAACGAATCTGCGTCCAGCTTCGGTTCTAATCACGTTCTTTTTTCGAGTACTCTCATCCCCTAAATAAGGGATAATGTAAAATCTTGCCTGAAAAAATTATTTTTTTTAGTTATTTATTCTATATGATGTGAAATCAATTGGACATCCGTATTGGATATAGAAGAATTAGGATGCATCTTGAGCGACAGTTCTACCGACTTCTTGCCACTGAACGATAGCCAGTTGAGCTTTATCTTCACTTTTTCTGGCTGTTCCTTCCATAGTGAGTTGAGGTTGAAGGCTATGAGTGCATCACCTATCCTTCCACGAATGTCACCTTGTGCGTCGTGACGCAAATCGAATTCATATACATTATCCTTGTTCACACCGCTTACAAGATTGATGATATGCTTGGGTGCCCCTCCCAATAATGTGCGTATGCGGAGCGTAACATAGCCGTCCTCGGCAACAGAAACCCAATCACGCACAATTTCAATAGGGTCATTGCCAAATGCTTTCGCATCTTTTTCCTCTGATCCTTGCGTCATTACTGGCTGTTTGGTACGGATGCTGTCTATCCAATTGACATACACACTCTGTTGGTTGCCTCCGTAGCTTCGTTCTTCTATTGTATAGTTCACCAAAGCCCTCACTTTCTTATCACCAAACGGTGAGGTTTTCATATTGGTAGGTACAAGCGATGTTGATTCATCAAGTTGCATGAAGAATCCTTCAGGTGCAGTAGGATACACCGTTACAAGGGCAGTAGGACGCTGTAACACCTCATTGTTATCATTGTCATCACATGAGTTCAGCGTGAGCGAACTGGCTATCAATCCTATTGCCAAAATTGTTTTCTTTGTAATTCTCATATTTCTTGCTTTTTAGTTTCTACCTATTAAATCATCAAAAAGCAGGAATCTTGCCTGTAAATAATGTTTTTATGAGATTTTTTATTATGCCAACAGAGCAACACCTTTTTATATTGGCGTACTTTTTTGATATCGGTATCATATAGCAATACCATAAGGATAATCGGCTAATGATTGATAAGGGCAATGTTTTCCATAGGTAAAGAATGCAACATTCCATTCCGCCCTTAAAACAAAATCCACAGATATGTAACTATATCTGCGGATTTTGAATGAAGGGTGTTATATATTTTAATCTTTAATCACTTAATTGACTGGTTCTGCATGAACGTAATAGTAATCATTCTTGGAGTCAACATCGTCGCGATTGAAAACAAGTGCAATTCTTGTATCAGCAGTTGCCCAATATGTAATAATATGCGCTTTTTCAGGAAGAGCCTTGAATAAGGTGCGGTAATGCTCTACCTGCTTACCCACTTCGGTTCCCTTGCCATAATGGTTAATCATAAGTTCCGTCAGTTCACTGATTTCCTTTTCCAGGATGGCAATATCGTTGCCCTTGCCTTTTTCTTCGGAATTGTAGCGCAGTTCGGCATACACCTTGTTCATATCATTGTTGTATGTCCTTGGTTCGTAAACGGTGAAACTCCGGCTTTTGTCAAGCAAACATGTAGCAGTAAACTCTCTTGGCTTGCTCATCGAAAACTTTCCCCAATCGAAGCACAAGAATTTGTCGAAGTAGATGTCGTGGTGCATCGTGTATGTATAGACGATGCGACCTTTCTTGTAACCCTCAAAGTATGTGGTCAGGTTTGGGTTCGTATAGAAGAAACGGGTAGTCCATGTCAGGACAGTCTGCGCCTTGCTCTGATTGTTGCGGTGTATGACATATCTGTCTGGAACAATTCTGTCGTTGGCTCTCCAAACGATGGAGTCGAAATATTCCAATGCTGGGTTTGGAAGCATTGCCGTGCCGAGATGGTCGGTCAGTGAGAATTCTACATTTCCAAAAGCGACGATGACACTTCCGTTGGTACCTTCTTCAAAATCGTCGGGGTTGTAATATCTTGCACTTACACGGAACTTGCAGTCGTCAGGAACGGCACCGGTAAAATCAAAGTTTGCATCATAATCGTATGCTTTCTTCATTTTGGCAAGTTCATTGTCGGTCATGCGTTGATAGACAACCATGCAATAAAAAGGTTTCTGATTACCGTGCTCGTCGGATTTGACACCAATATTTTGCATGGTGTACATATAGAATTCCTTTCCTTGGAGAGTGGCCAAAGCCAGCACTTGCATATAGCGGTTTTGCAAACTTTCGCTTTCTGTACCACGCATGAGGAAACCCTTTGTAGCATCGTAGCGCCACGTTGTCTTATTATAGAATTTGCCTGGGGTGTCACTATGGAGGAAACCGACAAGCCGACTGTCTGACTCAAACCAGTAATCTTCATATCCTCCACCATAAACTGTTTCGCGATAATCTTTCTGTGAAAGCCTGCCGTCATCCTGAACTTCATACATACCTATGACTTTCCATCCATAGCCCTTTACCTTATTTTCAATGTCAGCAGCACTTACGGGCTTTAATCCTTTAAGCACACAACATCCATCGTTGTTAATAGTATAAGTCTTATCGAACAGATTGTCATAGTCAGTACCCGGTCCGTTAGGTTCGTCAGTCTTATCACAACCTGTAAAAGAAACGATGCTGAGCATTGTCAGCAGAAACATACAAATTCTTTTCATTTACTTTCATATTTTGGAGGTTAATATTATTGATACTATCTTAGCTTGTTTTTATCGTATTTATGGGATATATATATTCATATCTGCGGTAAAAACATAATCTAAGACATTTTATTCTCAATGTTTCTTATTCTATCGGACAAAGCTATGATTTCCAAAAGTACTGCCCAGCAGCCTACAGAAACAAAAATACTGCCTACGAACATAAAAAACGCTCGAGGTGCGCACATTTCAGAACCCGATTCCCAGATACCCTTACTGATAAGTGTGCCTAATAAGATACCACCAATCAGACCGGAATAGGCAATAACGAGGATCATCTTTTCTATAATTGTTCTTTTCATACGTTTCGTTTTATATTGTCTGTTTTTATAAACGCTAAAATAGATATTATATTGCAGTATATACGAACATATCTGCTAATGTTTATGTCAAGTGTATCACCAAAAAGAGCATCGCTAATCCGCGATGCTCTTTTAAAGTTATCAAATAAGCATAGAAGATTATTAATTCTCCATGAACTTCTTGGCAGCTCTGAGCTGACGCCTCATAACACTGAGGAACTCCTGGCTCTCCTGCAGCACGTTCAGATAAACAAGCGAAATCTGCATTAGTGTATTGTCCTTCATTTTCTGCATACGGTCAATATGCTTCTTTCTGAGCACAGAGAGTTCATCCTTGCATTTATCTACCTCGGTGAGAATCTCCCTGTAATTACTATAGCTGCTTGACTCTATTTGCTCGCAGCACATTTTCATCAGGTCGTTTATCTTCTGGCGTATTGGCATAAATTCCTTGATGTACTCGGAAGGAAGCGGATTGAAGTTGTTGTCAACATGCTCCTTGATAGGGTCGAGCATACGGCGCAGAGTGTAAATGTACTGCTGGTTGCTGTTGGCACCAAGGTGGAACCATGTGTTACGTTCAATGGCAATTTCTGAGGGCGAACGTTTCAAGCCTAACATCTCTTGGCGGCGGAACTTCTTCAACATGTCCTGTTCCTTTTTCAGTTCTTTGTTGGCATGGCGCAACTCACGGGTGTTCTCAGCTGCAAGACCATCCATAATGAGATTAAACTCATCCAGAGCAAAGCGGCATATGAAGCTTTGGGTGTGTGATACCTGATAGCGAAGAAAGCCCCATACGGTTTCAGGGTCGGACGAGCGCATCATCAGTTGGAAGGTGTTTTCCTTACTCTCTTCCTTCGCCTTCTTGTTATACTGTATATTGCTGCGTATAAGCATGAAGATAACGAGAGCCATGAAGACTGTCTGCACAAGAATACCTCCAAAATGCATGGCAAGACAGACTATGGCGCAGGCTATGAAAGCCACACCAGCTGTGACAAACCATCCACCGATAACACTAAGCACACCTGTTACGCGGAATACGGCACTCTCACGGCTCCATGCTTTGTCGGCAAGCGAAGAACCCATGGCAACCATAAAGGTAACGTAAGTGGTAGAGAGAGGCAACTTGAGATTGGTACCTATGGTGATAAGCATGGAAGCTAATACAAGGTTAACGGCTGCGCGAACCACGTCGAAGGCTGCGCTTTCCTCCAGTTCTACATCGTTCTTGTCAAAACGTTTGTTAATCCACTGCTTCAAAGACTTGGGCAGGAAGCGGTTAAGCCAAGAGTCGGCACTCTGACAGCTGCGTACAATAATGCGTGCTGCTGATGAACTGCCAAACAGCTCATCGCCCTCGTCCTGACGGCTCAGGTCTACGGATGTCTTAATTACATTCTGTGCCTTTTTTGAGGTGGCCATGGCGATAATCATCACGAAACCTGCAGCGAGCAGATAGGCAGGAGTTGTCTTGGCACTCTCCATCAATGAGGTCATCATAAAACTGTCAGGTGCTGCACCATTGGCATTTGCCATATAATCATTGTAAGAAGAAAGGCCAGCCAAAGGCACACCGATGAAGTTCACCATGTCATTGCCAGCAAAAGCCATTGCCAAAGCAAAGGTGCCCATCAGCACAGTGAGTTTGAAGATGTTGATGCGGCAGAGATGCAAGAACTCCATCACGATGGCAGAAATCACGAATGTGGCGCAAAGCAGCGTACCTATATTCTGGTCTATGAAATCGTGCCATTCTGAAGGCAGGTAAGGACTCTTCCCCAAACCCTTCATAAATATGAAATAGGAGAGAACTGTGAAGGATATACCACCGAAAATGGCAATCGAATAGCGGGAGTGCTTGCGGTAGTTGAAGGTGAAAACCACACGCGAAAGCCACATCACGATAATACCGAATACAAAGGCGATAATCACCGATGAGAAAATACCCATAATCACCTCTAAGGCCTTGTCGCTGTTTAGCAGTACACCGTAGTTGAGACTGTCATCGCCTATCATCTTCAGTGTGGCGAGGATGAAAGCTCCACCCAATAATTCAAATACCAGCGATACGGTGGTAGAGGTTGGCATACCAAACGTGTTGAACAAGTCCAGCACAATAACGTCGGTTACCATGACCGCAAGGAATAGCGTCATTACTTCTTCGAAAGTGAAGTGGTCTGGACTTATGAGACCATGGCGGGCGATGTCCATCATTCCCGATGACATAATGGCTCCAAGCACCACGCCAAAGGAGGCTATGATAAGAACTGTGCGGAACTTTGCAACTTTAGCCCCGATGGCAGACTGCAGGAAGTTGACAGCATCGTTGCTGACTCCCACAAAGAGATCGAACACTGCCAAACAGAGCAGGAAGATCACAATACATAGATAAACTGTACCCATTTTTTTTGATAAATTATTGTTTCTTACTGAAAATACAAAACGAGGCTTTTCTTAGTCTGCTTTTTTAGCCTTTCACCTGCATTACCTAAGTTGTGTTAGCCATCGTCTTCTTTTTGGGCGCAAAAATACTAATATGGTATTACAGTTTATTTGAAGAAATATTAAAAAACTATTAGAAAATAGTGAACTTTCTGTTTCATTCACCTTTCTCCTACTTTGATAGTACTCCCTTGTGTGCCATAATAGAAGTAGTGTCTTTCATCTATTTTTCGCCTTTACAGTCAAGAGAATCCTTTTGTGTAGTATTAGAAAATAAGCGTTTTACAAAGCCATTTCCTGTATAATAACAAAATGCCCGCAAAACCAATTTTTTGGAATTGCGGACAAAGATGAATAGTTTTATATAATGTTAGAAAGCTGCAACATTATTAATACATGGTGTACCCTTGGCATCATCGAATACAATGCGAAGACCATTGGTCTTTACCTTGTCAAATCGCAGGATACGCTTGTAACCGATTGTGGTTGTCTCTTCCTTTTGACTGAGCTTTACCCAGTTCTTGCCCTGAAGATAATATACAGTGAATGCTTTCACACGCTGTCCTAAAGGTATATACTCCTGGAGCAAAAGTCGAGATATTTCTCGTTCTTTACCAAGACGGAACTCAATGCTTGCACCCTTAACCTTTTTAGAGGCCCAGAATGTGTCGTATTTTCCGTCATTAACGTTTTTACCGACATTCTTACCTTGCTGGCTGTCCACTTTAGGAGTAACACCTTTAAGGACATTTACAGACATCTCCTGCAGGATTCTCTTGTGGAAGTTAACTGCATTGGCAGAGTCTATTGGATGTATCAGTCCGTCTTTATCAATAGGGAAGGTGAGCAGGCATTGTGTCCCACGCTTCTGTAATAAAGGTCACATAACTGATCTACGGTTTTTACCTTACTGTCTTCTTTTTCATGATAGAACCATCCCGGTCTAATAGATACATCGCATTCTGCAGGTGTCCATTGATCACCATTCTCCCAACCGAACTGCAGTTGCTTTGGCTTGTCGTAACCAGGATAAACTGTATTTGAAGGAATCATTGCCCAGTTGGTTTCACCTGCAAATCCATTCTCATTGCCTACCCAACGGCATCCAGGACCACCGTCGCCAAAGATGATAGCATTTGGCTGCAAGCTATCAACAATCTGGTACAGTTTGTCAAACTCATAGTAGTTCTTGCGGTCAATGGTTCGCATCTCTGCTGCACCGCCATACCATCCGTCACCACCATTGGCACCATCAAACCAAACCTCGAAAATATCACCATAGTTGCTAAGCAACTCTTTTAGCTGTCGCTTATAATACTCTACGTAATATTTGGAACCATAGCTTGTCTGATTTCTATCCCATGGTGAGAGATATACGCCGAATTTCAAACCATACTTCTTGCAAGCTTTTGAGAGTTCTCCAACAAGATCACCTTTACCGTCTTTGTACGGAGAGTTACGGATACAGTAGTCGGGAGTATGAGTTGGCCACAGACAGAAACCGTCATGGTGTTTTGCTGTAATGATGACACCTTTCATGCCAGCAGCGACAAGAGTTCTTGCCCACTGCTCACAGTCTAATTTCTTTGGATTAAAGGTCTTGACGTCAGAATCACCATATCCCCATTCCTTATCATTGAATGTATTCAATCCGAAATGGATGAAAGCATAGGTCTCCATCTTCTGCCATTCAACCTGTGCTTGACTCGGAACCGGGAGAATAGGTTTCACTCCGTTCTTGCTACTCTGTCCCCAAGTTGTCAGTGCTGTAGTAACCACCAACAAGAGTGTAATGAATAATTTCTTTTTCATTTTTGTTTGATATTTAATGATGTTATAGATTGCGGTCTCACTCTGATTTCTCAGAGTGAGAACTATTTAGTTATCTTAAAGGACGAATCACGAATTTGAATGCATAGTCCTGATAAGGAAGCATATATTTCTCAATAGGTAATGCGCCCCATGTATTGATACATCCCAATCCCATCTGTCTCTGACTAATGTGTACAGAGGTAAAGTCTCGTGGTACAAGGTCTCCAGAATGTTCTTGGTTCTTTACCGGTCCGCGGTAAAGATCTGAAGTCAGATAGTTCAGACTTGAACACTCCATTGGCTCATTGGAGAAAAACTCCAGACCTTTATTGTCTTTTGTCAGAACCTTCCAATATCTTACCTGCGTCTTGTTGCCAGACTCCTGTGGACGGACGTATGGATAATACTGATCCTTTACCAACTGGGTAAAAATGCCCAATCTGTCGGAATTGTTACGGTCTGCATAATTCTCGTTAGGACCCTTTCCGTAGAATTCAACTCTATCAAACTCCTTAGGCATCTGCAATTCCATTCCATAGCGCAGAAGATTTGGCTTGTTCTCCGCATCAGGATTTACTTTCAGATCTTGTTCAACAGTCAGTTCTCCATTATTATTCAATGTATAGGTAAGAGTCAGTGTAGACTCTGTTTCTTTGAGATACAACTCGGCAACAACAGAACCATTCTCCTTACGGGTAAAATTCTTCAGTTCCATACTTGGCTTATTCCATGCTGCACTTAATGTAGGCATATGTGAACCAAAATCGTTGTCTGTGCATGCTCTCCAGAAGTCTGGAGTCAAATCAAATCCTCTTACAAGCATAGGTGTTTTGTCAACATCCAAATAAGAAACAAGTCCTGTTGCCTTACTGATGGTAACATCCACACCATTGGCAGAAAGAACGAGATACTTGGCATGATCTACAGCCTTGACTTTGGCTGTTTCAGAGGAATTCAATACAGGGAACTTATAGTCGCTAATCACAAACTGCTGGTGGGCGATTTCTTCATCCTTACTTAGAAGAAGCGAATCACTGTTCAATTTGTACGAAAGAGTCAGTGTCTTTTCCTTTCCTCTGTACTTCTTGTCTGCAACTATCTTTGCATATCCAGGAATTGCAATGGTCTTGCTTGTCTGAGGAAGAATATTGTATTTGCCAAGGTTGATTAAACCGTTTGCTATACTTTTTCCCTCTACCTCTATTGAATATACGAGATTTACGTTATTCAACGGAACAAAGAAGTTCTCGTTGAATACAGAGACAGTACCCTTGACCTTGTTCTCAAGTTTGCTCCAGATGTTCTGATGGAAGTATTTCACTTCGTAAGCATGAGGATTTGGTCTTCTGTCCGGACTAACCAAGCCATTGTTGTTGAAGTTCTCGTCAGACATAGGGAAACGACCATAATCACCGCCATAGGCATAGATCTGATTACCAGTTATCTTGCTCTTGTCGCGCAGACCCTGATCAACAAAATCCCAGATAAAACCACCCTGATACTGAGGATACTGACGGACCAAATCCCAATACTGCTTGAATCCACCCATAGAATTACCCATGGCATGGGCATACTCCTGCTGAAGAAGAGGTTTGTCACAATAGTTCTTTTCCAGATATGCTCTACAACTGTCGTAATCAGCATACATAGGACAGAAAATGTCAGTCTTGCCAGCCTTCAGACCAGCCAACTCGTATGACTCAACAGGACGGGTTTCATCATGCTTGCCTGTTGAACATGCCATTTCGTATTGTACTGGACGAGAACTATCATATGCCTTTACCCAATCGTAGGCATCCTCAAAGTTCTTACCATAACCTGCTTCATTACCAAGACTCCACATAATGATACAAGGATGGTTTTTGAGAACCTTCACATTGTGCATGTTACGCTCAATATGTGTCTTGTTGAACAACTCATTTTTAGCCAGAGTCTCTTTACCAAATCCCATTCCGTGGCTTTCCAGGTTTGCCTCTGACATGACATAAATACCATATTCATCACACAAATCATACCAGCGTGGGTCATTTGGATAGTGGCTGGTGCGTATAGCATTGATGTTTAATTGCTTGGCAACCTTTATGTCACGAATCATGTTCTCAACACTGACAACATATCCTCCATCAGGATCTATCTCATGACGGTTCACACCCTTGATAAGAACAGGCTGTCCATTTACCAAGAGCTGTTTTCCCTTGATCTCGATCTTTCTAAAACCGACATTTTGGCGAATGACTTCCAATACTTTATCTCCATCCATCAGAGTCGCTCTGAGTGTGTACAAATTCGGTGTTTCTGCCGTCCATTTGGCTACATTTCGAATGGTTGACTCTACTGTTGAACTGCCACCATGTAACTGTTGCTTTCTTTCAAAAACCGTATTGCCAGTTTTCTTGTCTATCAATTCTACCAGAACATTCTTTCCATCACATGATTCTGTAGAAAAATGAATGGCAAAGATACCGTCTTTATAATTATCGGACAAGGAAGAGGTTACGTTCAAGTCCTTAATATGTGACTTCGGCTGAGCATAGATATAGTTCTCTCTGGCAATACCGCGAAGTCTCCAATAGTCCTGATCCTCAAAATAAGAGCCATCGCACCATCTCATCAGCTGCATGGCTATCAGATTCTCTTTTCCTGGTTCTACATATTTAGTGATGTCAAATTCCGCAGCAACCTTATTGTCTTCAGCATAGCCAACAAACTTTCCATTTACATATAAGTTGATATTGCTGGAAAATTCGCCGATGTGCAGTATTATATTGTCACCATTCCAATTCTCAGGAATTACAATCTTACGTCGGTAAGATCCGACGTAGTTGCCAAGATCCTGCACATAAGGAGGATTTGATTCCCATTCATTTTCCCACTCATATTTTATGTTGGTATAGACTGGCACGCTATAGCCATTCAACTCCCAACATCCAGGAATAGGCATCTTACCCCAATTAGAATCATCAAGATTGAGAGTATAGAAATCTAAAGGACGCTCATTGGCATTCTGCACCCAATTGAATTTCCAATTTCCTTCAATAGACAAGAATCTCTTTGAAAGCGTCTTGTCATTTCTGTCAGACAGTTCCTTATTCTCATAGCCGAAGAAATCAGAAACAGGCTCGTTACGATTGATGTTGTTCACCAAAGGGTCATTCCATGGTTCTGTCTTTTGGGCATATACATTACCAGACAAAGCCATAAAAAGCGCCATAAAATTGCATAATTTATTCATAATCAATAGGTGTTTATAGTTTTATACTTGCTCCAAATTCAACAGTGAAAGGACGAAGATAGCGTCCAGACATTACGTAGCCATTGAATCGCTTGGCTTCTTCCGGACCAATAAGCTCTGAGCCGGATATTGTACCGCTGGCACCTTTTTGGTTCAGGAAGTTGACTACACCAAGGTTGAATGATAATTTGTTGGTAGCATTCCATTTCACACCTGCGAAAGTTTCCCAATGGCCGTTAAACCAAAGGGCATTTGAAAGGTTAGCATACGTTTTTCCAAAATATCTGAAACTGCCCCATACAGTCATCTTATCCTTGTAAAAGGTATAACTTGGGTCAAGCTCAATCAGTATCTGTGGTATTTCCTTGACAATGTTACCAGTGGCGTTTAAGTCAGCGGTCTCACCATCATCAAACTTTACTGTCACAGAATAGTCCTTGTATGTTGGTTTCTGATAAGTAAAGAGGGCATGAAGATGTGCACCCTTGAATGGATCAAGTTCCACATTGGTTGTCCATCCCACTGTCTGGATGCTGTAATTCAAAGACGTTGTTTTTGAAATACTGGTACCAGGTTTGGTTATATCCTGCTGGTCTGTATTGTTCGTCTTCTGAATCCAGGTTATCATTGATGTAACATCAATCCACTTATTGCGATAGAATATTCCACCACGTAGCAATGGAATGCGGAGGCGCAGGTCCTGTGGACCCATGTTGGAATAATCTGTCATACGAGGAGAGCGTTCCATTTGAGTAAAGTCTGCTGTAAGTCCCATACCTTTATAAAAGGACTATGTAGCCGAAACTGTAAATGCATAATTAAGTTTATTCTTTGTTCTGTGCTGTGGTGTAATGGTTACACCGTCTGCATTGGTTGCACCGACATACATGTCTGCAAATCGTGCATAAGGCAACTGGTCTACAGACATACGACACCACTCTAAGCGTGCGCCATAGAAGAAACGAAGGCTTTCAATAGGACGCCATTCGTCTGTGAAATATCCTGCTAACTTATTCTCATTACCGATAGCATAGTCTGTAGATATCTCATTGAACCCATAATAAGTTGTTCTGGCAGTCGGGTCTGAAACCGTGGAATGTGATAGAAACTCAGGATACTCCTTTACACTGGCATCCCATTGTGTTGACGCAGACCAGTAGTCTAAGTCAAAGTTCCACTCGTTGAGACCTATTTTAAGATTATGCTGGCCATAGTTTCTCATCACCTCAGAGGTGAGAAGGAAAGATTTTGCCTTTGCAGTATGAAACCAGATTCTTCGACCATCCATCATACCTGTATAAAGCTTTCCATTCTTGTCATAATACGTATTCGTATTACCCTCAACCTTTCCATCTTTGACATTCATGATGGAACTGCCGCCAAAGTCGGAATAGTTAGCATCAACCCAGGTATATTTAGCCTTTGTATCCAAGTTCCATGCATTACCTAAATCCCATTTGAATAATACAGCAAATTCGTGAGATTTGCTTTTGTTCCAATCATTGATAGTAGTGTTTTTCACTTCACCTGTCTTCATATCACGGTACATGAAGTTCTGAGAAGCTGGAACGTATGAAGATGTACCCAATTTGAAGCCATCCAATTCTGTCACATCACCATTAGTGTGATAGATAAATGGTGCAAACTGGGTTATGGAACCCATACGCTGACTGTTTGAGAACTTGTAGAGAAAAGACAACTGACCTCTGTTTCCCCAATGCTTTGTCAGGGCACCCTTATAAATTTGTGTACGGTCATTATAGTTGGTAAACTTCAAGTCAAAAGTTCCCGGATCAAAGTTCTGATACATATTCAAGGCATAAGTCCAGCCTTTTGCCAGAGGTCCTGAAACGTTCAAATCAAACTGATGCATACCATAATGGTTGCCTTTGTAATTCAAGATACCCTTGAACGTATTACTGCCTAAGTCGCTGAAACTGTTTACAGAATATGCAATGTTTCCTGTAGCGATGGCTGATTCCTGTGGGTTCATCAATCCGACCTCTGCCAAGCTACCATCACTTCTCCAATGAGCAGATACAGGATGGATGTAAGAAGAATAAACGACTGGTAATCCGTTCTCGTACACATTTACATCTTCACTTGGAAGACCTATCTGAATGTAACGAGGTGCATTGGCATCGGATGCATTGAGCATCACATTGCGTTCTGCTTTCTTTTCTACCATTGTAGTGTCTGACTTCTCTTGAGCACTACAAATGCTTGGGATGACCACGCAACAAGATAAGAGCAAAAGTTCTCTTCTCATAACTTTAAAACATTAAAAACGCTAAATACATAATGGATTTATTTCAACCATACATGCAATTACGCTTTATGTCCAATGCACCTATATGGACCAAAATAACTGCTGAACACATACATAAGGGAAACGGCGTTGGTGCTGTACGAGTAACTCAGCCAACAGTCCTGAACTCCTGAAACATCATATACTTGCCAATAGTGGAATACACTTTGTTACGTCCAAGATAATGTTTGAAACCTTATTACACGTTATATGCTACCAATGGAATTATTCAGGTGCAGTTGATAATAAGTTTTCTTTTTTTAATATCCTATGGGCGGTCTATAGCTGCCTTATATATTTCTGTTCCTGATTTGATATTATAGAATCCAAGAGTGTGTGTAACCAAGTGCGCTTGTAAACGCCATTTCCAATATGCTTGTCCTTCCCGTCTTTCTCATTCGGCATTCGTCAATTAAGGCAAGGCGTGAAAACGGTTGCAAAGATAAGACCTAAGTCTTAAAAAACAAAAAAAACAATCAATATTATTTTAATTTAACTATATTATTCTAAACGTCTATAAGATTTCAAAATATTCTTGTTTTTTGGTACGAATCTTTAATCAGTAACCCTTTAGAAGTAACATCTGCTTTTACGTTATTTGTTTCTTCTTTGTTTTCTTCTTTGCTCTCTTTCTCAACCTGCGGTGCAAGTTCAAGCTGTATTTTTCTGTCCAAAGCAGCCTGATCTGTCTTTAGACTTTTCAGCTCATCTTCTCTCTTCCAGACCTTGGAAGCAATTTCCTGCAGCTGCGGAATCTCCTTCTCCAGTGTCCTGCATCTTGAATCATACTGTTCAATGTACCCTTGTATCTTCTGCAGGGCATTCACAAAGTTGTTTGCCGCAGCTATCGGGTCCGACTTGGCGAGATGTCCGTTGTTGTACTGATACTTGTAATGACCCACAACAACAAAGCGGTTATCAACGAATGGAAGACCGCTTTCAAAGCTTGTCTTGCTCACAACCTTGATGGGGAAACCATAAATTGCACCTATTTCCTTGTATTCCCCATCTGTCCTTTCCGTTTTTGCCATCCTTTGAAGCTGTTTGCCTATCACTTCCAGATTATTGGACTCGAGACCGTTAAGGGTGATGAGATTGAGTATATTCCCGTCCTTGTCCTTCTTCGCCTGACTCATAAACTTGTCGTAATCCGATGTCATGCCTTTGAGTATAGCCCGATTGCCATCCAGCTCTTCTGACTTTGATTTCAGTTTCAGTTCCGATTCACGTTTGCCCCTGTTGAATGATTTGCGCTCACCCTCCAGAGAAGCAATCTTCTTCTCCAGCTTCGCCTTGTCAAGCAAGTCGGTATTTCCGGAGAGAATGGCCATATACTCTGAAAAATTCATGCCCGATTTCTCGTCCATTGCTCCCTCGTCAATGGTTCTCGCCCCCAAGGCTCCGCTTTTCAACTGCGAGATAAAAGTCTGCTTGCAGTGCAGGAGGTTGAACTTGTACGAGTCAAGCGACTTTTCCACCGCATAGATGATGACATCAACCTTATTGTCGGCATACAGTTTGGCAATCTCGTTGCCGGCACGCACACCTCGACCGTTACGCTGTGCCAAGTCTGACGGCCGCCACGGTGTATCCAAATGATGGATAGCCACACACCGTTTTTGTGCGTTTACACCTGTACCCAACATGGATGTGGAGCCGAACAATACTCGTACCGAACCCTCGTTCATAGCTGCTATCACCGCCTTTCTTGCCCTCTCGTTCTTGCACTCCTGAATGAAGCGGATTTCAGACGACGGTATGCCGTAATCCTCTATCAGCTTGCGTTTGATTTCAGAATATACGTTCCATTCGCCCGGTCGGTATGTTCCCAAATCTGAGAATACGAACTGCGTGCCCTTATGACCGTTGTAACGATGATAGTAGTCGGCTATCATCTTCGCACAATGGCTTGCCTTGTTGTCGGGATGGTCCTCACAAGTCGGGTCTATCATGCGCATGTCGAGTGCCATCTTTCGGGCATAGTCCGTAGCAATGAGCATCTTTGCCTTCTCTTCCGTTTCCGACAGTGGCAGTCTGCCGAGGATGGTGGCATCACCTGTCTTGGCAAACTCCATCAGTTTTTGGATGAAGTCCTCCTGCTCGGGTGTCGGTGGTATGTTATGAAGGATCTCGTTCTTCTGTGGTCTGTCCACGCCTACTGCCTCCGCCGTGCGATAGTCGGTTATCTCGTTGTAGAAGGCAGCAAGCTCCGGTACCTTGATAAAGTATCGGAAACGCTCCTTCTGTACGATGTTGTTGGTGACGTTAAACTCGAAGTCGGTAGTCTTCTTGGCGAAGATTGCCGCCCACGCATCGAAACAGCGGATGTCCTGATGCTCCAGTTCCTTGGGGCGCAGGTACTTGAAGAGCAGATACAACTCTGTCAGTGAGTTACTGATAGTTGTTCCCGACAGGAATGTCGTTCCCAGATCTCTGCCTGTCCGTTCCTGTATGGTACGGATAGCAAAGAGCATGTTGAGCGCCTTCTGGCTTCCATCGCTGTTGCCGAGTCCTGCCACACGGTCATGACGGGTGTTGAACATGAGGTTCTTGAACTGGTGGCTCTCGTCCACAAACAAGTGGTCAATGCCCATCATGCGGAAATCCACCACATCATCGGTGCGCTGCTCGATGCTGTAGGCTATCTTCTGCAACTTCACCTCCAGATTCTGCTTTCGCTTTTCCAAGCCTTTGAGCATTCCCCGTGACACGTCTTTGCCCTGCGTGCGTATCACCTCCAAGTTTTCCTCCACGGTATCAAGCTCCGCCTGCAATATCTGCCGCTGGAGTTCTGGCGATTGCGGTATCTTCCCGAACTGGTCATGCGACATGATTACGCAGTCATAGTCGTTGTTCTTGATGTTGTTGAAGAAACTGACACGGTTCTTGGTGGAAAAATCCTTCTCCGAGGCATAGAGTATCCTCGCATGGGGATAAGCTGTCTGATAGGTGGCAGCTATCTCCGCGACATTGGCTTTCAGCCCGATAATCATAGGCTTATGAGCCATACCGAGACGTTTCATCTCATGCGCAGCCATACACATGATGAGGGTCTTGCCTGTACCTACGGCGTGGTCACATATCCCGCCTCCGTTCTGCAAAAGCATCCATACACAGTCCTTCTGACTTGGGTACACACTCCTGACACCATACTTTCCGCCAAGGGCTTTCAAGTCCAAGCCGGGGAAGGTCTGGTGAGAACCGTCATACTTCGGACGCACAAAGCAGTTGAACTTCCGGTTGTACATTGTGGTCAAGCGTTCCTTAAAGGAGTCAGACTGCTCTTCCAGCCATTCAGTGAACCCGTTGCGGATTTCGTCAATCTTGGCATTGGCAAGCTGTATGCCCTCGCTGTCACGCACCTTGATGTCGTTGCCGTGTTCATCCTCACCGATGCTCTTCATCATGTCGGGACAAGTGTTGTGCAGGGCATGTTTCAGAAGACTCATGCCGTCATAGTGGCGGTAATATCCCTTCACCATATACTCATCCGTGATGGCCATGGTCTTCATACTGCATTTTGCCGAATATTCGTCCATGCTGTCGGAATAGACGATGCTGACCTGTGTATTGAAGAGGTGGCTCATGTAAGCGGAATACACACCTGTAGGTATCCAACGCTCACCGAAGTTGAAGTCCAGGTCCTCAAAGGCTATCGGTTCGGGAATGCTTGCCTTCAAGGCTTCCAACGACTCCCTCACGATTGCATGGTCGGGATTTTCCTTCAGCCATTCTTCTATACGCTCCGCTTTCTCTATGACATTGCCAGCAATGAAGCGGTCGGCTATCTCGTAGCCGTCTATGAGTGGATTGTAATAGATGCGCCCTTTAAGCGCTTCCGTCAGTTCCGGTTCCGGCATATCCGATAATTCTGTCATATACGGCAAGTCGATACGGCCGAACTTGTTGAGCGAGGCGGCGAGCGCTTCCTCTGGAGAATCCACATGACTGACCTCGTCAAGCGAAAAAGAGACCGGGTGGTCGAAGATGTCTGATTTTGTGAACTGTCCGTTTTCCACCCGTTCCAACGACAGCATGTCGCGCCCTGAGGCATCCATGAGGATGAACTTCACGTTCTGCTTGGCATTGAGGTTGCCGAAGCGGATGAAGAAAGCATCATAATAGACATTCAGACTCTCACGCATCTGCTTGTTTTCCGTCTGTTCTTCCGCTTCATAGGTGTAAAGTTTCTGATAGGCATCACGGAGGGCGATATACAAGACCGCCTTTTCTTTCTGCTCCATATTCAGATCCAACGGCATGAAGGTAGCACCATACTTGGTAAGGTCTTTCAATACACCGATGTTTTTGGCAGAGTCGAGCACCATAGAACCCTCACGATGAAAACTTTCCAGTTTCTCATCAAATGGACGGGGCTTCATAACATCCTCTTTCTTCCTTGCCAGCTCTTCCCGCTTTCTTTCTTGCTCTTTTTGTTGTTCCCGCTCATGATTTGTTTCTTTCAATGTGCTCTGAGTCTTGGAATCTTCTTTTGCCTCATTCCCTTTCGACTGTCCATGCCCGATTTGAACTTTGAGAACTTCTATCGGTTCCATCGGAGGCTTGAACTTCGGATCAAGCGTATCTTCAACGCCCAAAGCCTTGAGTTGTTCCTGGCGGTGCAGTTCCGCCTTTTGGCGCAGCAGCACCCTGTCTTCGGGAGCCATGGTCATCATCATCTCGTAAAAGCCGTTGATTGGCGGATTCTCTTCCCAAGAGATGCTTGCGTATGGTTCATCACCAGGCAGGATTGGTTTTGTCTCCTGTGTTGTTTCCTGCTCTTTTGCATCTGTCAACGAAGGCTTTTCTTCTTTTTCCACAGGCTTTGTCACAACTTCAAAAGTCGGATTGACGCTTTTTACCAACGGACTTGCTTTCTTCCTTGACACTTTCTTGGCGGCAGCACCCACTGTTACCTCTGCTTTCTTCTTCGTTGAATGTACAGCCTGACGGTTTTCTTCTTCCATTCCCCAAAGGTCAAACAGAGTCATTTGGACTGGTGGCTGCTGATGATTGGACTTTTGGGATAGCTCAGCATCATCAGTAGGCTTTTCCTGCTTTTGCAAGGATACTACCGTATCGTTCTGCTTTACCTCAATGGAAGGCTTTATCTTCTCTGTTTCTTCTATCTTTTCTGTTTCTTCAACCTCCTTAACTTCCTCAGCCATTGTTTCCTCTATCCCCAAGTATCGGTTCAAATTGAGGTTCTTCTTAAAGTCTTCATGGAGCATCTTTCGCAAATCCTCTGCAATACCTTCCACACCATCCTCATGCGTGTATATCATTGCAGGTTTGCCGAACGGGTCAGTATCCAACTTTGCTGTTGTATGGATAATGCGTTCCGGATGCTCCAGAAAGTAGTTGTTTGTCGGAATGCGGTTCTCGTCATTATAGACGGTATCAAGCAGATTGTCGTCTCCTCGCAGCGACTCCTTTTGGCTGTTTTTCTGCAGAATGATGAGGTCACTGCCCACTTCCGTATTGGCATTTTCCGTGAACAGGTTGTTGGGAAGACGAATCGCTGACACGAGATCTGCATGATAGAGCATCATAAAACGCGCGGCACTGTTGTTTTTGGCATTCAATACGCCTTGTGAGGTGATGAAGGCAACCAACCCACCATCCCTTACCGTATCAAGAGCCTTGACAAAGAAGTAGTTGTGTATGCGTCTGGTGACAAGTGCCCTCATGCCTTTCATGGCTGTATAGGACGGATCAAATACGGCAACATCGCCAAAGGGAATATTTGAGATGGCGAGGTCGAAGTAGTCATTGAAAGGCTTTTCTATCTTCTCGAATCCCTCTATGCGCACTTTCAGCTCCGGGTACAGATGTCGGAGTATCTTTCCCGTAAGCAGGTCTTTTTCAAATGCCATAATGTCTGCCTTGGGATTGTTATCCAAGACGGAATCGACAAAGGCACCGATGCCTGCCGAGGGTTCAAGCACCTTTTCGGGGATGATCTGATGCTCTTTCAACACATCCGCCAAAGCCTCTGTAATGGCTGACGGCGTGTAGAATGCCGTGAGGACGGACTGTTTCAGACTGTCCATCAACTGTTTGTACTCGCTTTCATTCTTGCTGTTTTCACGGATAAGTCTATGCAGCTCCACTGTTGGAGCAAACAATTCAAGGTCTGACTTTGCCCAATGGACGGCATCCGCCAGTTCCCTGGCAGGGTTCAGGATGCACTTCAATCCACCGAATCCGCAGTAACGCTCCAGAAGGAGACGCTCACGGGCAGTCGGCGTGCGCTGTTCCCTGTCAAGGATGAATGCCGTCTCTATCGCCTTGATGTTGTCGTTCAGACGTTGTTTTCTATTGTACGCCATTTGACTCTATGAAAAGGGCTACGGCTCCAGTCAACTCAGTGTAGAGCTGGTCGTAGTCCGGTGACTGGGCAAAATCGTCATCGGTGAGGTCGTAAATGGAATACACGTTGTCAACCAAAGGCAGGAGGTTCTTGACAAACGCTTCCTGGTCTTCTACTGTTACCTCCAGAGGAAACTCACGGTCAACAACATCGTACAGGATGCTGTACTTGGAAAAGCGGAGACCTTTCAGCAATGCTGCCATGGCAAGTTCTTGTGCCGCATCGGCAAAGAGAGCATCACGCCGTGCCTGCTCATATACTTCTGCGGCATGGTCTGCACGTTCGCGGATAAAGTCCGCATCGCTGGCTTGTGGAAAACGGTTCTCTCTGAGGTGGTTCAAGAGATACAGTCCGTAATAGGACAGTTCTGTCTGTGCCTGTTTCTTTCTGTTCATCTGTCTGTTGAATGGATTAAGTGGTGAATAATAAACCGTGGATGGCGGTTGGTGTTAGTTGAAAGCAAGAAAAAGGCACTCGGTATCCCTCCGAGTGCCGCCACTTAATCCACAGTAAATAAAAGCATCCTAAATAAAGACACCATTTATGAACCATGTTTCGGTGGCAAAGGTACAAACTATTTCTTGTATCTCTTCACATTTCCTCGCTTTTCTGCTGTTTTGCGCTCTGCAAAGACGAATTTCGTGTTGAAATCCTCGTCAAAGGCTATGGCTGCGGAGAAAGGTTTGCCTTGCTTGCTGGTGAAACCATTGAGCGTTCTGGTCTTGCCCTTGGTGAGCAAGTCGGTGATGTCGGAATCAGTGAGCAACTTTCCTGCTACCTGCTTGAACACTGGCATACCGCACTCCTTGTTGCTGCATCTTACTACCTTTCCGAAGAACTGCATGGTACCTTGCTTGCATTTAGGACACTGGCAGCCGGAATCCTTGTGGCTGAAAAGTCTGTCACAACCTAACAATTCCGCAGTGATTTCACGGGTATAGCCTTCGATACTATGGGTGAACCCGTCTGCACTTGCTTCACCTCGTTCAATCTTGGCAAGTTCCGCCTCCCATTTGCCCGTCATCTCCACATTGGCAATCGCCATGTCCTTCACCACGGAATGCAGGGCGAGTCCTTTTTCCGTCGGCACAAGTTTCTTCTGCTGGCGCACCATATACTCTCGTTTGAGCAGGGTTTCGATGATGGCGGCACGTGTAGCTGGTGTACCTATACCGCAGTCCTTCATTGCCTGGCGCATCGTATCATCTTCTATCTCTTTGCCTGCGGTCTCCATTGCTGCAAGCAATGTGGATTCCGTATGCAATGGCTTTGGTTTGGTCTTGCCCTCCGTGATGGTGCAGCCTGAAAAAGTGATATGCTGTCCTTCTTGCCAGTTGGGAATGACTTGATCCTTGACCTCATTGTCGGTTGCGTCTGCATCCTTGTCCAGCCTGTTGTTCTTTTCCTTGAGCGACAACGCTCGCCAGCCAGTCTGTCGGATGATGGAGCCACTGATGCCAAACTCCACTTCATGATCCACTTGCGCCGATACTGATGTGATGTCCTTGATGCAGTCTGCTGAGAACGCTTCAATCATCCGGCACAATATCATGTCATAAACAATCTTCTCGTCCTTGAAAAGACCAATGGCTGCATTTTCTGTGATGAGCAGGGCATGGTGATCGGTCACCTTGGCGGCATTCACGCTGTTCTTGCTGTAGTCCTCACTGCCAGGCAAGAGTTTCACTTTTTCTCCATATTCCGAATGATTCTCCAGATTTTTGAAAAGTTTGGGAAGGGTGGCAAATACATCATCCGAGATATAGCGGCTTGATGTTCTTGGATAGGTGATGAACTTTGCCTCGTAGAGTTTCTGGGCGATGGAGAGTGTATGCTCTGCCGTGAAGCCATGCTGGGAGTTGGCTTCTTTCTGCAAGGTGGTAAGGTCGTAAAGGAGCGGTGCCTTCTCCACCTTTCGCTTGGTTACTACCTTTGTGATGATGGCAGAACCGGTATCTTTCACCTTATTATATATGTCGGTTGCGGTGCCTTTGTCTGTCCATCGGTTGGCAGATGTGAACTTCAGTATATTGCCACTGTCTGCATCAACCACACCGAAGTGTACCTGCCAGAACGATTTCGACTCGAAACGCTTGTGTTCCCAATAGCGTTCGCACACCATGCCAAGGGTCGGAGTTTGCACACGACCTACGGAATAGGTGCCACGTCCTGCGGCTATCGTCAGGGCTTGTGTGCCGTTGATGCCGACGAGCCAGTCTGCCTCACTTCGTGCCTTGGCTGCATGATAGAGATTGTCATACTCCTTGCCGTCCCTGAGGTTCTGGAGTCCCTCACGGATGGCGGTATCTGTAAGCGAACTGATCCAGAGACGGTCGAAAGGTTTCCTGCAACCGAGATACGCATAGAGGTATCGGAAAATCAACTCTCCCTCACGTCCGGCATCGGTTGCTACGATAATGCGCTCACTGCTGTCAAACAGCTTGCCGATAATTTTAATCTGGGCAAGCACACCTGCATCTGGTTTGTAGCCGTTCTCTGTCTTGACTTGTCGGGGAACAAGAACGAATGGGTCGGGAATCACAGGCAGATTCTCTGCATGGAATCCCTTCATGCCGTAGGTTTCCGGCATGGCTGGCTGCACTAAATGTCCGAATGCCCATGTCACATAATAGCCATTGTCCTGCATATAGCCTTCCTCACGCTTGTCAGCTCCCACAATGTGGGCGATTTCCTTGGCTACGCTTGGTTTCTCTGCGATGATTGTCTTCATTGTCTGTTGTTTTTGTGACATCCGCAACCGTGGGATAGACAGTCGCAGATGTCGGTTGTTCTTTACTGATGGATTATTCAAATGGATTAAGTGGCGGCATCTACATCTTCACGCTTCTTGCCTTTCTCTTTGGCTTCTGTTCCTCGGCGTTCTGTTCCTTCTGCTGCTTTTCGTTCTTTGGCGCAGACTGTCCCGGACTCAGCGGATCCTTGGTGTGCTTGGTCGCCTCATGGGTCTTGCCCTGCTCGTTGACGGCGACTTGTACCTTGTTCTCGTTGGTCGGAATCTGTTCCTTCGCCTGTTTGTGGTCTGGATTGTTGCGGTAGGAACGTGGCTGCATCTTGTCGAAGTCGAACTTTACGTAGGCGGTATAGGTACCGCTGCCGTTCTTGTTGGGCACTTCCTTGATCTCGATGGTCTTGCCTGCCACATAGTCGTCCTTCTGCTGCTCGGTCAGTTCCTTCTTGAAATAGGTGTTGAGTCGGCGGATGGTTCCGTCCTCATTGAGCCAGTGGTTGGGATCTTGCTGCTTCTTCTGACCGCCCGCATCACCTTCTGCCTTCTGCTCCTGCTTGTCAGCGGTCTGCTTCTTGTCTCCATTCTGTTTCTGACCTTGCGCCTGTCTTGTGCTGCCAGGCACGAACTCCACACCACGCTGTTCCACATTTACCTGCAGCAGCGGTGTAAACTTGCGCCCGTTGGCAAGCTCAATCTCCTTGCGAAGCGGAATACCTGAGTAGAGCACTCTCTTGTCGTCCTTGGTAATAGGTGTCTTGCCGATGGTATCGGGTATGCGCACCTTGTTGGTAGGGATGTCAACAATCTCATTGGTGAGACGGTCGATACTGATGAAATGAGGACGCAGCTCACCTGTATTCTTGTCGGGGAAATCCACTACCTTTCCGAGGTTGCCGTTCTGCAACAGGTTCTTCTTGTCCTCTGGAGTGAAGGTATAGCCTTTGTAAGCGACATCGAGTTTTGGCTCGTTGCGCACAAAATGCGGCACGAGTTGCAACTGGTCGTTATCGTCCTTGCGGAATGACAGACGGGCCTGTATCTCTATCTGTTCACCGCCGAAGGTCGGCTTCACAATCACAAGCCCCGTCTTGCCGTAGTTGAGCAGGGCTTTCATATCCTTCTCATTCATACTGTTGAAGTCTATGCCATATTTGGCACCAAGTTCCTGCAGGTTCACATCGTTACCACTAATGAGGTTCTGCTTTACACCCGGAGCAGTCTGTGCCTGCTGTTCGGTTGCGGTCTGTTCTGGTTTCTGTTCCATATCGTTCTTTTTTTCGTTGGTTTGTTCAGATGATACGTTCTCTTTTTCTGTGTTAGCTTGCGTCTTGGACGCATCGTCCGATGATGCGGTTTCTTTCGCCTGACCTTCCGATTGTTTTGCCTCTTTCTCATAATTGGAGGTGTCAACCTTGTGGGCGGAAAGAATCTCCTTGTTAGCCTCCGGATCTTTCAGCAACTCCTTCATCACGCCAAGCAGGTTTTCCACCTGGTCTGCCGCTATGCGGTAGAATCCGAATCGGCTTGGCTCCTTGCACTGGCGGAAAAAGTTTCTAAAGAAACTGTCCATCAAGTCACTGTTGCGGTCAAAACGCAGGAAGTCGGACGTGTTCTCTGCCTTGGCGGGCGCTCGCTTCGGTGTGCCGTCTCTGCTGAGTCCGGCGACGACGCTGATCTCGCCCGTCTTCTCGTCACGGACTACCAGCACGTCCTGTTCATCACTCTTTTTCTTTTGTACCATAATTGTAAATTTTTAATGGTGAATACTGTTGTTATTTGAATTTCTGATGAATGCGAGTCAAGTAATGCTCCACATTCTCTTTCTTGAATTCTTTGACATTATTCTCTACAAACTGCATCACATCCTCTTCCGTGTAGTATGTTTTCTGCCCCAAACGTTTGTAGGGAAGCACTCCCAGACTACGATAGCGTTGAAGGGAACGAGGGGAGATTTGAAATAAGAGGCAGAGATCTTGGTTGTCGAGCAATTTTTCATTGATGGCAGAACTTCCTTTTTGCTCCGTCTCTCGTTCGTGTCTCAACATCAGCATGTCGTAGATGCCGTCTATCTTTTTGTGTAGGTCATGGAGATATAACTCCAGTTTTCTCAATGTTCCATCTTCCATGCTCATGTTTCCTTTGTTATTGTTCGTTCCTCAACCATTCTTTCAATGGCTTCAACTTGGTATCGGCATTGATTGCCAATTTTAATAAAATCAATGCGGTTCTCTGAGCGCATTCGCTGCAAGGTGCGCTTGCTCACACCAAGCATCTTAGCTGCATCGTCATTGGTCAACATCGGCTTCAATCCCTTACCCGTCAAGTTATCTTGAAATGCCATTTTTGCCAATCGCACGTACTGGACTATTTCTGTCAACTGTTCTGTCAGCTTTTTGAAGGCTGCACTTTCCATTGTTATTACTTCCATTCTAATTCCGTTTGAAATGTTATATAATTCGTTGTTTTTATTTCTCGGCGGCAAAATTAACCATTTGCGAAATACCCGTTTAACAACTCATTAATGACCCACGTATAATTTTCTTGATTTTTCTTGCCAAGCGGTCGGCAAACCCCAGAAAAGCACTGCCACAGTTATTCATTTTCATTGTTTTTCTACATACACACATTAACTTTGCACCCGAATTTGTTGAACCAATAAAACAGAGAATATGGAAGTAGTAACAATGGAAAAGAAGGCATTCGACTTGATGATGGCAAGATACGATGCCTTGGTAAAGAAAGTGGAGTTGCTGAAGCATAAGGCTAACGGCAAGCGTCTGAACAAATGGCTTACAGGTCATGAGGTCTGCCAGCAACTTCGCATCAGCCAGCGCACCTTACAAAAACTTCGTGACCGCCGTTTCTTGGGGCATACCCAGATAGGTCGCCAATTCTATTACTGCCCCGAAGAGGTCAAAGCCATCGTTCCGCTTATCGCCAGAATCAAATCGGTATAGCGTAAAGCCAAACTCGCCCAAGGCAAAGCCGAAAACTTCACCCTGGGCGAGCCAACACATTTTATATTCACCACTTAATCCAAATTGTAAACAATGAACATGAACCAACTTCTTACGCATGAGAGCAAGTCGATAGACACCGCCATGCAATCCTTGAAGAAAGCCAACAACTGGCTATCTTCATTCATCGAGTCCTACAACACACCTTTGGACGGGGAGCGATACCTCACCGACAAGGAACTCTCCGAGCATTTGAAGCTTAGTCGCCGCACCTTGCAGGAATATCGCAAGCAAGGCATCTTGCCCTACATTATATTATGTGGCAAGACCCTCTATCCAGAATCCGAGATACAAGCACTTCTCACTGGTAATTACCGCAAGCCGATAATCGACGGCACTGTTTCACAAGGGGAGGGTACTGCTTCATAATAGCGAAACAAAAATAGCGTACAGGGTACAACGACAAAAATCGTTCCCTCTGTACGCTATTATATTATAAAGGTGTAGGAATCTTATTATAAGATGAGAGATTCTAACTTGTACCTCTTGGCATCGTTCCGTTCATCACAATAATCATCGGATACTCGTGTTTTACTTGCTCTGCTTGGCAATCCTTGCGGTTCACAACCTTACTGATAAACCATTGTCTGAACAACAAGGCTTGGTATGTATCCATTTGAAGTGCTATGGCGATAATCACTTCCATATCATAGACATGCGCAGAATATCCATTTTCAAGTTTGACGTATTGCGAATGCTGGAAGTCTTTCAGCACACTTTGTTTCCAAATGCGCTTGATGGTATTCTTCACTGCTGTCCCCGTTACATTCAGCAGTTCGGCAATCTCCCAAACTGTCATCCACACCTCACCATGATGTGGGGCGTAGATGACCATATCTTCTTGTATTGTTATCACTTGTCGTTTCATACTCTGCCATTTATAGTGTTAGTATTATCGTTGCAAACATTTCCAAACGTGAATTCCTCAATATTATTAATTTGCTGAGACAACTTTTCCACGTCTTTGCTCAATTTCTCCTTGGTAATTTTGGCATACACCTGGGTTGTCTTTATGTCCTTGTGACCAAGCATTGAACTCACGGTTTCTATTGGAACTCCGTTGGAGAGGCAAACCGAAGTTGCGAACGAATGACGGGCAATATGCCAGGACAGCGGCTTGGTGATACCACATCTTTTGCCCAGTCTTTTGAGCGAATCCATACAACTTTGGTAGTTGGGTACAGGAAACACCCTGCCGTCTTCACACAATCCACGGTATTTTTCCATAATCTGCTTGGGATAGTCAAGCAACTTGATGTTGGCTTCCGTTCCTGTCTTCTGTCGATGGATAACAATCCATTCACCTTCATCGAAAAATTCCTTGATGTTCTCTTCCTTCAAGTTGTACAGATCAATGAAAGCGAGACCTGTAAAACAACAGAACAGGAACAAGTCACGCACCATGCTCATCTTCTTTCGGGTGATTGGTATTTCCATGAGCAAGCGAATCTCTTCTTTTGTCAAGAACTCCCTTGTCGTCTCTTCTTCCTTGTACTCATATCGTCTGAAAGGGTCTTTTACAAGCCACTCATTATCTATGGCGCGGAATACCATTGCACGGAGATTGCGGACAAACACCATCGCAGAGTTTATCTTCAAGTGCTTTTCGGTTCTGAGAAAAGTCTCGTAGTCCGTGATAAAAGGCAGCGACAACTCTTTCAAAGCAATATCCTTGACATGATAATGCGATTGCAAGAACTCACCGACATAGGCACATCCTATTCTGTATCTTGTGAATGAGCTCAAAGACTTTATGCCAGCCTTATATTGCTTTTCCATTTCATCACGGCTTTGGAAATAGACTTTCATCAGTGTATGGCAACGATACTCCAAACCAAGGAAGGCATTCTTCACCTTGTCGGCAGTAACGAAGTTGTCCCTGTCCATAATCTCCTGATAATGCTTACTGATACTCACACGCATCTTGTCCAATTTGCGGTTCACTTCCAAAGCCTGCATACTCTTACCTATCATGCGTCCGCCCTTGGTGTCCCACAAATCTGGATTGGCAGTTGTCTTGCAACTGAACTGCGCCTGTGTTCCGTCCACTGTGATACGTCCCATA
>ENA-OOUZ01000175-OOUZ01000175.1-human-gut-metagenome-genome-assembly--contig:-NODE-175-length-37507-cov-5.635133_pt1 | contig 37507 bp, 29 predicted proteins | sample MGYA00241546_ERZ501274 | MGnify/ENA primary metagenome ERZ501274 (study PRJEB25962, sample SAMEA2042363) | human gut metagenome | biome: human gut; feature: human-associated habitat; material: faeces...
CCATACCACAAAGGTAACAAGACTAATTTTATCAACCTACTTTTTACGTTGACCCTAAAATTTCCTATTGTCGCAGGGATTGTCTAAATTTGGCAATTTAGGGTTAGAGTGTGCTTTGTTGTGAGAAGAAGAATTGACATATATGTGATTCTTACAGTCTTTCTGGCGCTCCTGTTTGCGTTGCCTATGACAGCACAGACCACCAAGGTAAAAGGCAGGGTGACGGATTCGGCGAGCGGAGAGGGAATCCCTTTTGTTGCCATATATTTTCATGGCACAACGATTGGCGTATCCACCGACATGGACGGATATTATTCCATGGAAACCCGTGACACTGCCGCCAACATCCTGTGCGCAGCATTGCTGGGCTATGAAACCCAGATGATCAGAATCAGCCGAGGCGCGTTCAGCGAGGTCGATTTCCGGCTGCATTCCGTAAACTCATCGCTCAATGCTGCCGTGGTAAAGCCGGACAACAGATATATGAAATGGATTTTGGGCCAGATCGATGCCCATAAGAAATTCAATGATCCGGAACGTCGTGACGCCTATGTCTGTGATATCTACACCAAGATGGAACTGGACCTTGTCAATGCTGACAAAAATCTGCGTAACAGACTGATACGTAAGAACTTCGGTTTTATATTCGACTACATGGACACATCCGTCGTCTCCGGACAGCCATACCTTCCGGTGATGATTTCCGAGACGCGGGCCAAGCGGTATCACAGCATTGCACCGGACATCAGCAAGGAAGCCATCGAAGCTACCAGGATATCCGGACTCAATGAGGACAATGCCGTCTCACAGTTCACCGGCAGCATGCACCTGAAGACGAATTTCTACAACAATTTCATCAATGCCTTCAATGTGCAGATTCCATCTCCGCTGTCGTCGAACGGCAACATCTACTATAATTATTATCTGGTGGACAGCCTTGACATTGACGGAAGAAAGACATGGAAAATAAGATTCCATCCCGGCAGAGGCGTGTCTTCCACGGTCTTCGACGGAGAAATGAGCATTGATACCAAAACCTTCGCTCTCAGGGAGATACATGCGAAAATGATGAAGGGGGCGAACGTGAATTGGATACGTGATATGGTCATTGACCGCACCGACCAGCTGGTCGGGGACTCGCTGTGGTTCTACAAGCAGGATAAATTGTATGTGGACTTCTCCGTGACGATGAACGACTCCTCCAAGTTCGTCTCCTTCCTGGGAAACCGGCAGATCGACTATATGAATCCGCAGTTCGGGAAAGAAGCCAGAGATCAGGCCCGGCAGGTGCAGTCGTCTTCTGTCCAGGTCATGAAAAATGCCGGAAGAAAGGATGAGGCGTGGTGGAACGAGGCCCGGCCTTACAAGCTTTCGGAGAAGGAACAGAATATTTACAATATGGTGGACTCCATAAAGAACGTCCCGATGTACAATACCATATACAATATCATAAATACCGCTGTTTCAGGTTATCTGGAGACCAAATATGTGGCATTCGGACCATATTCGCGACTGTACAGTTTCAACAATATTGAAGGCAACAGGGTCTCTTTCGGAGTACGGACCACGTCGGAATTGAGCCGGAAGTTCAGGCTGGAGGGCTATTTGGGCTACGGCTTCAAGGATAAGGAGTTCAAAGGCGGCGGCTCGTTTGAGTGGATGTTCAGCACCCAGCCTACCATGAAGCTTACCCTGAACGGAAAGCACGACATGCTTCAGCTCGGGAAAGGTAAAAAAGCATTCAATGAGACGAGTCTCCTGTCGTCGCTTTTAAGTAAGAGGGGCAGTGAGAAGAGAAGTCTTGTCAATGAATATTCAATGACGTTTGACTGGGAAATCCGACCGTGGCTGAACACCTCGACGTCATTGGAGTCCCGGAGGATATTCTCCAACGTGTTCGTTCCGATGAAACGGGTGCACCTGCATAGCGACGGGACGAGAGATACGGTAATGGTCAATTCCGTGGGTTCCAATGACTTGCGTACCGTGCTGCGCTTTTCCAAAGACGAAACTGTAGCACGAGGCGCTTTCCAGAAGTCATATCTCCATTCGGATTATCCTATCTTCACTCTGGATTTGCTTGGGTCATTGAAAGGCATCGGAAAGAACGAGTACAGTTATTTCCGGAGCGAGTTCACGATAGATTACAAGCTCAAGATTCCGCCTCTCGGCATGTCGAAAATCAAGTTGACTGCCGGCAATATTGTCGGCACCGTGCCGTATCCGCTTCTGAAACTGCATGAGGGCAATGGTACTTATATCCTGGACCAGAGCTCTTTCTCTTGCATGGAGTTCTATGAATTCGCTTCCGATACCTGGGCCACATTGTTCTGGGAACACAATTTCGGCGGCTTCTTCCTGGGGAAGATTCCACTCATAAAGAAGATGAAGATGCGTGAGGTATTCACGCTCAAAGCAGCTTACGGCACCCTCTCACGGAAGAACAACGGCATCATAGGCAACCCGAATTCCGCCAATGCTCCTATGCTTTTCCCTGCCGGCATGGACATGCTCAACAAGCCGTATGTGGAGATGGGCGTAGGTCTGACCAATATTTTCCGCATTCTCCGTGTCGATGCCGTATGGCGCATGACCCACCGCTACAAGGATACCCCGGCCGGTAAGGTAAAGACACCTAACCGCTTTGACATCAACATTGGCCTTGAACTTCGCTTCTAGCGCGGTCTTTCATTGTAGATGCCGAGTTCGGAGATGGCGACGGTGCTGCCGGACTCGTAGACGCCGTCGGGCGCCGAGGTCTTGCGGGAGGAAAGGACGGTGAGACGGATGGCATCGGCATAGGTGGCGCCGAAACGCAGAACGGTAACTCGACCGCTTTTCTTCGCGGAAACCGGGCCGGACAGCAATGAACCGGCATAGGCGGAAGCGGACCGGGCATCAGCATTGACAGTCATCAGCTCGTGCCACAGGCCGTTCACGCGTGCATCCAGGCGGTAACCGAGAATCTCGGAACCCACCTCTTCCGTGAGCGCTATCATATTGAACTGCTGCTCTTTATCGAGGAAAATCTTCAGGTGCGGGTGCTCCGGTCCCAAGGCATTTGCCACCCACGCGGTCTTGAAATTGTCATCCGCCGCGAAATCCGAAATCTCCATGTCGTAGCTCCAGCTGCTGTCAGCCTTACGCCCCTTCGCCAGATTCGAAGCGATTATCGGCGCCGGGCACTCCGAAAAGCGCGCGTCCGATGCCGCATAATGCGGGTCAATCGCCGCTGTCGCCTTCTCTGCGGCTCCAGGTTCAGCTTTCGCCCAGATTTTTCCTATTTGTGCCAATGCCTTTATCGCATTGTCATCCATCAGTCCGTCCCTGTTCGGCGCCACGTTCAGGATGAAATTGCAATGCGCTTTTCCCATCGGGACAATGTTCTCCTTCACGAGCATTTTCGCGTCCTTCACAGGCGTCTGCGGGAAGTAAGACTTCCAGAACCACGTTTTCTGGATAGGGAGGCAGGACAATGCCGGAAGAGCATTGCTTTCCTTGTCAATGTGCTGACCTGCACCCTGTTCGTAGGACTTGATGTCGGTGTAGAACAATGCGTCGGCAGGGTATTTGGCGGCATTCAGGTCCATTACCAGGCACTCGGGCTGGATGGATTTTATCAATGCGTAGATTTCCTCGAACGGAATCTGGTCGTATGAGATTCTGCTCCACGTGGCATCCCAGCCGTCGATTATTATGGCTGTAATCTTGCCGTAATTCGTCAGAAGCTCACGCAACTGCTTCTTGACCATGTCTTTATGCTCGGGAACAATCCATCCCGGGCGCAGGCGTGCATGCGTGTCCAGAATCGAATAATACAGCATGACGTCCAGTCCTTCTGCGCGGAATGCATCTGCATATTCTTTTACAACATCATGCTTGAACGGACTGCTCATCACCGAGTATCCCGTCGTTTTCGTGTCCCAGATGCAGAACCCGCTATGATGTTTGGCAGTAAGGCAGCCATAGGTCATTCCGGCCGATTTTGCGGCTTTGGCCCATTGACGGCAGTCGAGTTTTACCGGATTGAAGAGGTCCGGAGACGCATCCGGGTCCGGCCAATCCTCGTCCACATACGTCGGCATATTGAAATGTATGAACATGCCGAAGCGCAAATCCACGAAGCGACGTTGCAAGACGTCAAGGGCCGCACCCTGTCCGAAGCAGAAACCTGCCCCAAAACAAAGTACGGCCAATGTCGCAAGTATTTTCTTCATATCAGTTATTCACGGATCAGGTCACGGATTTCATCCCATGGAACCGAAACATGGATTGCTCCCATGGAGTACGGAGCTATCTCATATTGGTTGTAGATGTATGTCACACCCTGCTCCGAAACAGTGAAATTGCCGTTAGGCTTGATTTCATGGGTGAACATGGTGTCGTAGGACTCCTGGTCAGGCACGGCTTCACGAAGATGGGCCGTAAGCGCCTCTGCCAGTTTCTCCTCATAGCCAGGCTTGAAGAATTCGGCCTCGGTAATCACCTTGCCGCTCTCCAGGTCGAAGTTCAGGGCAGTTTCCACGGTCGAGCCATGTGCGCCGCCCTCGTAGAAATACTCTTCGTAAGTGTACGAAGCGATGTTCTTGTACGTTTCTGTAAAATAGCCTGTCTTGTAGCGCTCCCTGTTGAGTTCGCTGGACATAGGAATATCTCCGTTTCCTTCATACAGCTTCAGGGTTTCTTCACATTCATTGTGATATATCCTGACGTAATCGGCAGACCATTTCCCGGCAGCTTCCTTGAGGTCGAGACCGGCATAATCCTGCCCGAACGCAATCACCGAAATCGAATCGCAGATCGCTTTCCTGGCCTCATCTGAGATGTTGGCGACAGGGTATTCCAGAGATATGACCACGTGCAGGGAATCCTCCCTTCCGACCATAAGTGCTTCATTGACAGCAGTATCGAGAGTCTCAACTTTCATACTGGTCTCTCCGCAGGACGCGAGCATCATCGCCGCTCCCGCGAAAACTAACATTGAATTGAAAATCCTTTTCATATCAGTCATTATTCATTTCTTTTATGTCGACTTCGTGACGCTCGCTTGCGCCCATCAGCCATTCACAATAATAATCGGCCATTCTCCAGAAGAAATACTCGTTCATGTCCCCGAAGCCATGGCGCTGTCCAGGCAAGATGAGCATGTCGAAACGCTTGTTCGCGCGGATGAGAGCATTGACCACGCGGATGGTGTTCGCAGGATGCACGTTGTTGTCAATGTCGCCGTGCACAAGCATGAGGTGGCCTTTCAAGTTCTTGGCAATCTGAGGATTGGTCTCGATGGAATATACGAAGGTCGTATCTCCGGCTTCGATTTTCTCCTGAATGCCATGGTGCTGTTCGCTCCACCAGCGGTTGTAAATGTTGTTGTCATGGTTACCTGCGCAGGAAACGGCGGCCTTGAAGAAATCAGGGTACTTCAATATCGCCGCAGTGGACATGAATCCGCCGCCTGAATGTCCGTGTATACCGACACGTCCCAGGTCAATCCAAGAATATTTGGCACCAAGCTGCTGGATTGCATATTTCTGATCTTCCAGACCATAGTCGCGGAGGTTGCCATAACCGTAATTATGATACCATTTCGACCTGTCCGGATGACCGCCCCTGTTGCCCACGGTTATGACAATGAATCCGAGCTGGGCCAGCCTGTCGGTCCTGGTAAATCCTCTGCTCCACTCGATGTTGTTGGCTTCCACCTGAGGGCCCGGATAAACGTAATCGCATATAGGATAGACTTTTGTGGAGTCGAAATCGAATGGCTTGTAGATGGCGCCATACAAATCGGTGATGCCATCGGCTGCCTTGACAGTGAAACGCTCAGGGAATTTGTAGCCGGCAGCGAAAAGCAGTGAGAAATCAGCCTCGCCGAGGTCGCAGACCTTGCGTCCCTTTGCGTCATAAAGTGCGGATGCCGGTTTGTAATCCACGCGTGAGTAATTGGCAATGAAGTATTTGCCGTCTTCTGTCGCTATGGCGTCAATGTTCATGTCAGGCATATCCAGCAGCTTCGGTTCACCGCCCTGGAGACTGACGCTGTATACGTGCATCTGGTAAGGATTCTCGCCCTTCTCCTTGCCGCAGGCGCGGAACAGTACGTAGCCCTCTTTCTCATTGACAGCCAGCACGTCGTCCACATGATAAGCGCCCTCGGTCAGGTTTCTTATCAATGTTCCGTCGGCATTGTAAAGATAAAGGTTTGCCCAACCGTTGCGTTCGGACCAATGAATCATTTTCCTGCCGTTGTCGATAATTCTGAGCGGACGGCTCTCCACATAAGTGTTCATGCGCTCCGAAAGCACTGTTTTCGTGCTGTCGCTGCCAATGCCTACGTAGCAGATGTCCAGGCGTTTGAGGTCGCGGCTCAATCTGTTCAGATAGAAACCTGAATTGTCGCCGAGCCATGTGTAATTGTCGAATTCATTGAACGACGTTTTCACTGTCCCCGGTGCGGTCTGCAGGGACAGGTCCTGGTCCTTGAATGCATTGATTTTCACCTGGTGAGAAGACCAGTCCTTCGCATCGAACACATACAGATGTCCCAGCGGTCCCGGCTCTCCCGGCATCTGGTATTTATATGTTTCCAATGTCGGGCGCGGAGAGCTGAGCGAATTGATTACCCAGAAATCCTTTACGGGTCTCATGTCCCAGCGCATCACGGCGAAATGTTTCGAATCAGGTGACCATGCCAGGTCGAACGGGAATACACGCTTGGTCGTATCTGCTTCCGTATTGCCGGCATAGTTTCCGCTGGCGTATGAAAAATCCTTGAATCCGTCGCTTGTAATGCGATGTTCCACAAGTGTGCTGTCTTTCGGGTCCTTGGCTGCCTTGCGCATGTTGAGGGTGTCCATATAGAAGAGGTTTGAGTTCTTCATATAGACTCCTACAAGTCCGTCCGGGGAAACATTCGCCCATTCAGGATATTTGGCGTCCTCGTCTTTTGTGCTGAATGTCAGCTTCTTGCTGGTGATATCATATTTAAAATGATATGTGAGTTTTTCCGTCTTGGCATTTTTCGATGTATCCTTTTTCTCCTGGGAACTCTGGATATCGAATTTCAGGACATTGTCATTTTCCGGATCAATGCTTAGGTTGCGTATCGGCAGATGTCGCGCTTCGAACGGATCTTTCACGATTTCCGTTATCTGCATCGCCAATTTTTCCATGTCAAATACCGGTTTGACGGTACCTGACGCCGGTTCTGCAATGTAATAGTTCGTCCCTTCAGATGTCTTCCATGTGTACAGGAAACGGTTTCCGTTCCTGAACCACTCCGGTTTCACGGTCGTGGAGAATACCATCTGTCCCACACGCTTGGCCGAAAATCTCTCTGCCAGAGCATAATTCGGGGTCTTGACCATCTTGTCTTCGCGCGTCTGCGCCTTGATGCCGGAGGCAAGTAGTGTCAATGCCGCCAAGCATACTGCTACTTTTCTAGTAACTATCATTTCAACATTGTTTTTAGCCCGGACACAACATCGTCCGGAAGTCATTCTCTCAAAGATAGCAAGATTTGAAGAATAACAGGTGGAATTATATGGAAATACCGCAAAAACGACTAAAAACGACTAAAAACGACTAAAAACGACTAAAAACGACTAAAAACGACTAAAAGTTGTCTCTTATGAACTAAAATCTTTTTCGCCTTTTTCAGTTATAAGCCAGAGCTTGCCACTAGTAGACTTCAAGATAAAACCATCTTTCGCCATTTTTCTTAATAAATAGCCTATCTTCCTCAATTTTTCGTCAGGTGTTAAATTTGAAGGAAATACATGTTGGAGCCCTTCATAAACATCATTACGCTTAAAGCCCATGTTACCGGCATTGTGTGCCAATTGAAGCAATAGCTTTTGAATACTATTTTCCGCAAGACCGGTTTCTTTTGTATAGTGTCCAATCTGTTTGGTCATTTTAGCAACCTTTAGCGATATTGTGTAGTGTGGTGCACGGCCTTCTATCAGTCCTTTTTTATGGAGATGCTTGGCGGCTTCCTTCAAGATAGGGTGATGCTTCTGTACAGCATCCAGCCAAAGGCACTCTTTCAGAGACAAAGAGCTATTTGTCTTCAAAAGATTGGTGTATTTCTCATCAATCATCTTACCATAAATAGTGACACCAACCGTGCGATGTTCATTGTCAATGTCGTAGTCTGGCATTGGGAAGAAACGATTTCGCTGCTCCGTGAAAATCTTTTTGATTCCACGTCCTACGGTATCAATCATGTTGAAGTTGACCATTCCGCGGCAGAGACATTCGTTCCGGTAGTGAAATTGAGGGCCTTTGTGCTCCAGGGCATTTTCTATGGTGCCAGGAATAAAACTGCCGCCATTCCCATAGTATAAGGTACTTGGTCCTTCTACGAAAACGATGCGTTGTTGTAGTGTGTAATCCTGGTGTGCGATAGCGTTGTGTAGTGCCTCACGTATTGTATATTCATCATATTGCTTCATAGTGTCTGGGAAGAGGGTTCCTCCTGGCAGTTCTCGCATTGTCTTGTTACGTATTTTGCCTAATACCTTATCTACAGTCGTGATGAAAGGTATGGTGAAGTGTTCATAATCCTGTACAATCCTTTCGTCATCTTCCCATGTCCAAGTGATTTGTGCAACGGCAGGATGAATTTTTTGAATAGAAAGCGGCTTGCCCAATAGGAGAATGGCTGCACGAGTGATTTGACCATCTCGCATCATCTGACTATTGGCTAAAAACTCTTCTGTTGTCCATGAATCAATTTCTGTGGCAGGAATGCTTGAAGAATGTACTTTCTTGAACATGACTTTAGCTGTTGCCAATGCCAAGTCATCCAAATCATCTATTGTTGCATTAGGCACAAGTTGTGCCGTCCAATCTGGAATAGGAGGCTGTTGGCGGATTGCGTCTTGCTTTGCTTGGTTCAATGGTTTCAGACTTTCACCATCTCGTCCATAAGCTACACCTTTCCAGTGCATTACTATATTGCGGGGCGATGCGGGAACTTGGAATAACAAGACGCGTTTACCTTCAACTTCGATAGAAATGATATCTCTAAAAATGAGATTGTCGGTTGTGTGTTGAGACATATCTTGCTTCAAGCGATTCAAGGCCACATCGCTATCTTTGAAACTAGTCCCAATGATCTGGTGCTTCTTGTCCAGAACACCAAAGACTATCCATGCGAACTCATATCCTCGCAAGTTTGCTTCATTGCTAAGAGCGGAGAAGTACTTTCCTAATTCGTCAATATCAAAGTTTGTTTCAGCCTTCTTGAACTCTACCACTTCGCTCTCAGTATGTTCCCATAGTTGGTTGAAGATTTTTATATATTTTTCCATTTGTCATGTTTTTGAATCTTAATATATCTAATGTTTTGATGATGAGGTGTTTGATGCGAAACACTTCTTACAGACGCTTTTGTGCACTGGAGCCAAACTAATCTATCTATGTTACAAAATAATGGTTTTATTTGAATAATAACAAGTAAAAGCGAGTTAAAAGTGCATTTGCTTTGGCGGGACGTATCTATTAGGTGATGCGCATACCCAGGTGTTCAAATTCTGAACAAGTTGGCAGACTAGTGTCTGACTAAATAGCGATGCGTCAATGAGTTGCGTAAAAGTGGTCATGCCAACTCTCATGTTTTTTCATGGGAGTTGGCATGGTATTTTGTTGCGAGAAACGTCCCTAATAGACTGATAATTAGCGAATAACGTAGATAATATGAGTTATCCCCTTCTGCCAACTTGTTCAGTCTACCTCGTCTCTTAGATGATGCAGGTTATTTTTGAATGTTACTAAGTGACAAAAGCCTCCCCAGGGAACTGGAGAGGCTTTTTCGGTGCCCCGAAACGGTCTATTTTCGAACCGCATTCGTCAAAGAATTGGATGCTTTATATTCTTTGGCGTTGAGGTATGATATAAAAAAGAGGGGATAGAGTAGAGTGTCCGAATGCGGACACAGGGTTAAGTCTCAAAAACCGCCGATACCCTTAATATCTGCGATAGTGTCCTTTCACCCTTTCAATCTTGCCGAAGCGAAGCCGTCTGTACGCCTTCACCCAAACAAGCCTGAAAACCTCCACTCCAATGGAGATTTTGACGACTGTGGAATGTTGTCTTCTTTTCATTATGATTTATATCGTTAAGTCTTGAAAGACAAATCCTTCTCGCCCAAGCACCTCCCCTCTTAAACGACAAAAGCAGGCACCCATTTAAGGGATAGATACCTGCCTTGCTTTCTTAACGATGTCATAATCATAATGACATTGCAAAGATACGAATTATTTTGTATTTCGATGCTTAAAATGTGATATTTTGATAATATGCTAATTTAATCCAATTGGCGTGGCGCGTAATTTTCTGTGTCATAATGTATTAGCTATTTTCAGAGTTGTTGTTTTGCCAACTCTGAAAATGGCAAAATGTCTAATAGTCACCAGGTTACGCGCCACACCAAAAAAACATCTGTCAATCCATTCAAACCGGATTCAACCCAGATTCAATCCACGCCAAGATGAATACTTGAGTGAAATAAATAGAAATCCATACCGCCATTACTGCAGTTCGGAAAATATACGTAACTTTGTATGTATGATAGTAATTCAAGTTTGGCGTTCGGTAAGTTTGACAACTTACGAAACTTGAGATAGTAATGGTTATACGTATATGTTCGAAATGTTATTCGTCCACTGGCATGTGGACCCGGTTCTGTTTCATATAGGCTCATTCGGGCTCAGATGGTATTCTCTCCTCTTCGTGGCGGGATTCATATTGGGCTGGTTCATATTCAGATGGTTCTTCAGAAGAGAAGGAATCTCTGAAAACCTTCTTGACTCATTGCTATATACATTGTTGATAGGCACCATCGTGGGCGCCAGACTCGGACATTGCATCTTCTATCAGCCTGAATACTATTTCGGCAGCTTGCATGGATTCCTGGAAATATTCATGCCTTGGAAAGGAGGACTTGCAAGCCATGGCGGCACCATTGTACTGTTCTTTGCAATGCTCTGGTACGCACACCATTACGGCAGGAAAAACAACTTCGACTTCGTGTGGCTCATGGATCACCTCTGCATTGCGGTAGCATTTGCCGGAGCATTCATCCGTCTTGGAAACCTCATGAACTCAGAGATTTACGGAGACGTGACCACTCTTCCTTGGGGCTTCATCTTCGACCTGAGGGGCGAAACCGAACCTAAACATCCGACCCAGATTTACGAGGCATTGAGCTACCTGATTCTCGGAATCGTGCTCCTGAGCATGTATAAGTTCAATCTGAAGAAGATATATCGCGGAACATTCATCGGCATATTCTTCATCGTATGTTTCGGCATGCGCTTCCTCATAGAGTTCATCAAGGAACCTCAGGTAGCATTCGAGGACAACATGGTCCTCAATATGGGACAGATTCTCAGCATTCCGTTCATCCTCATCGGCATCGGATTCCTGGTTTATGCATTCATCAGAAAACAGCCGGCGGCGGCTGTCATTCCTGAACAGAACCATAAAAAACCTGCCACGCATTACGCAAAACCTCTGGCATAGCAGTATTCTTGTAACGTTTAGAACATGCTTTATTGTCGAAAAAGCTCTAAAAGTGGAGTTTTAGACAATAACATGTATACTTATTGTCATTTTTGAACATTTTTCGGCTTGGTATTTGCACCATGCCGCGCCGTTGATATTAATAGTAGGTTGAAAATAAATAATTATTAGAGTTTAAATGATAAATAGAATCTTTCCGAGATTACTGCTGGCAGCAGCCTCGGTAATGATGTCCCTGAATGCCGTGGCGCAGGAAGCGGACAGTTCGCAGACCAAGACGGTCATCACATTGGATGAAGCACTGAAGATAGCGTTGAGCGAAAACGCATCAGTGCAGGTGGCAGACAAAGAAATCGAACGCTCCGGATATGCCAAGAAGGGAACTTACGCATCTCTTTTCCCGCAGATTGATCTTACAGGATCATTCCAGAGAACAATCAAGAAACAGGTGATGTATATGGATATGGACATGAGCAGCATTATGGGCGGCGGGTCATCGGACGGTGACGGCGGCACAGGAGGCACTACCGACTCAGGCTCCACGGATTCCGGCTCTACTGACAGCTCGAAGCCAAGCTTCCCGACCGGCGGCGGCATCGAAGTGGGCAGATGGAACACATGGAACGCGGGAATCTCCGCCAACATGCCGCTCATCAATGCCCAGCTTTGGAAAAGCCTGAAAATTTCAGGACAGAACGTGGAACTTGCCGTGGAAAAGGCGCGCTCGTCACGTCTGGACATGGTTACACAGGTGAAGCAGTCATTCTACGCCGTGCTTCTCGCCAAGGAAGCCCTCGACGTATACAAGAGCGTCTATGACAATGCCGTAAAGAACTTCGAGCAGACCCGGATGCGTTACAATGCGCAGAAGGCATCTGAACTTGACTTCACCAGAGCCAAATCTACCGTGGCCAATGCCGTCCCTAACGTATATAACGCGGAAAGCTCCGTAATCCTCGCATTGTGGCAACTGAAAGCCGTCATGGGCGTGGACCTGGACCAGGACATCGACGTGGCAGGCGAACTCGCTGACTACTCCGACGCTATGATGACGGACAGCTACGGTTCAGAATCATTGAAACTTGACTACAATACGACAATGCGTCAGCTTGCAATCCAGGCCGAACAGCTTGCCGAGACAGTCAGACTTCAGAAATATGCGTACATCCCGACATTGGGCCTCGGATTCTCGTTCAGCATGAACGCCATGACCAATGACTTCAAGTTCAGCGACTACAAATGGACCCCGTATTCTTACGTAGGTCTCAGCCTCAATATTCCTATCTTCTCCGGCGGCAAGCGCTACAACGACGTCCGCCAGGCGAAAGTCCAGGCTTCGGAACTGGCCATCCAGATCAATGATACCGAACGTCAGCTCAAGATAGCTATCCGTCAGTATCTCAATACGATGGAGACCAAGATGAAGAGCTATGCGGCAGCACAGGAAGCTGTGGAAACCGCACAGAAAGCATACGATATCGCCACCCAGTCCTACAATGTAGGCCGCAGCACCATCACTGAGCTCAATGATGCGCAGCTGGCGCTTACACAGGCCAAGCTCGGCGTATCGCAGAGCGTATATGAATATGTCGTAGCGAAATCCAACCTTGAGAAGATTCTCGGCCATGATTTTATCGACGAGGACGGAAATGTAGACCTTGACAACAGATAATAAGAAATGAAAAATATGAACGTTAGAACTATCATTTACGTAGCTGCTGCTGTGATGGCAGTAAGCTGCGGAAACAACAACTCCAAGACGGCAGAGCAGCCGCAGGCAGCAGAAGTAAGACTGCCTAATGTTACAATTATGGCTGCATCTTATAAGGATGTCCTTCAGTCAGATGTATATACGGCCAATGTAGAGGCATACGCGAAGAACAACATTGCACCGCAGAGCCCTTCCAGAATCCAGAAAATTTATGTTGAGGTAGGCGATTTCGTGCGTGCAGGACAGATTGTAGCGAAGATGGACGAGGTCAGCCTCAACCAGTCAAAGCTTTCCATGGCCAATGATTCATTGGAATACAGCCGTATCAAGAAACTGTACGAGCAGGGCGGCGTTTCCAAGTCGGATTTCGATGCTATGGAGCTGAAATACAATGTTACCCGCAGCCAGTATCAGAACCTTCTGGAGAACACCATTCTCCGTTCACCTGTGTCAGGCGTCATTACGGCGAGAAATTATGACCAGGGCGACATGTACGGCGGATCACCTATATATGTAGTGGAGCAGATTACTCCGGTCAAGCTTTACGTCGGAATCTCCGAGATGGACTATACCAGGGTAAAGAAAAATGATACGGTAACATTGACGGCAGACGCTCTCCCGGGAAAGACCTTCACCGGCCGCATTGCCAGGATTTATCCTACCATTGATGCTGCTACCCATACATTTACGGCAGAGGTCAATGTTGCCAACAGCGACCGTCTCCTCAGGCCGGGCATGTATGCCCGCGTAACCGTGAACTTCGGCAGCAACCACAGCATTGTCGTACCTGACGACTGCGTCGTGAAGCAGCAGGGTTCAGGCGTGAGGTCAGTATTCGTTCTTCAGAACGACGACACCGTGAAAGAGATTGTAGTAACTCTCGGCCGTCATTTCGGAACAGAGTATGAAATTCTTTCAGGTATCGCAGAAGGAGACAAGGTTGTCGTGAAGGGACAGGCCAGCTTCAAGAACGGTTCCAAGGTCAATGTCCAGAAATAATTTCCACGCAGGATAAATTTTTAACAGAAATTATCTATGAGTATATATAGAACAGCGGTGAATAAACCGGTAACGACTGCATTGCTCTTCGTGGCATTTGCAATCTTCGGTATATTCTCGTTTACGAAAACATCCATAGCCCTGTATCCGGACTTCGATGCGAATGTCATCCTCGTGATGTCGTCCTATCCGGGTGCCAGTGCGGCTGATATTGAGACGAACCTCACCAAGGTCCTGGAGAACGGACTGAATGGAGTGGCAGACCTTAAGGATATGACCTCCAAATCCAAGGAGAACATTTCCATCATTACTCTTGAATTCAACTACGGCGTTGAAATTGAGGAAGCTACGAACAATGTCCGGGACAAGCTGGATATGATCAGTTCCTCATTGCCGGACCAGGCTTCCACGCCTATCATCTTCAAGTTCAGTGCGGATGATATGCCTATCCTCATTCTTTCAGCGACTGCGGATGAGAGCCTTCCGGGACTGGACAAGATTCTGGATGATAAGGTGACGACACCTCTTTCCAGAGTCAAGGGTGTAGGTACTGTATCAGTTACAGGTGCACCTACCCGTGAAATTCAGGTGTATTGCGATCCGAACAAGCTCCAGGCTTACGGCTTGTCAATATCCACCGTTTCCGGCATAATTGCTTATGAGAACAGGAATATCCCTTCGGGAAGCATTGATGTCGGTTCCGACACTTATTCTTTGCGTATCCAGAAGGAGTTCAAGGATCCTTCCGAGTTGCTGGACATTGTTCTTGCCTACAAGAATGGTGATGCTGTGTATCTGAGAGATGTCGCTACCGTAAGGGACGGACAGGAAGAGAAAGAGCAGCAGGCAGTTACCAATGGCAGACGCTCTGCACAGATTGTAATCCAGAAGCAGTCCGGAGCCAATACTGTAAATGTTATCGACGGTGTCAAGAAAGCGCTCACTACTATCGAAGAAACGCTTCCTACGGATATCAAGATTGAGACGGTCATCGACTCTTCAAGCAACATCAAGAACAGTATCAACTCATTGAAGGAGACTATTATAATCACCTTCCTTGTCGTTATGCTGGTGGTATATGTCTTCCTGGGAAGATGGAGAGCTACGTTCATCATCATACTTTCCATCCCTATATCCCTGATGGCATCGCTCGTATATCTGTTCGCCACGGGCAATACATTGAATGTCATATCGATGTCGGCATTGTCCATCGCGATCGGTATGGTGGTCGACGACTCCATTGTGGCGCTTGAGAACATCACGACGCACATTGAACGAGGCGAGAAACCTAAGGAGGCTGCCGTGCATGGTACAGAGGAAGTGGGTATTTCCATTATTGCATCTACATTGACAATGCTCTGCGTGTTCCTGCCGTTGACCCTCATTTCGGGCATGTCAGGTATCATGTTCCGCCAGCTCGGATGGATCGTCAGCATCATCATGATAGTTTCCGCTCTGGTTTCGCTCTGTCTGGTACCGATGCTTTGTTCAAGAATGCTCCGTGCTGGCAAGAAGAAGAGCAAACTCCACGATGTGTTGTTTACGCCTATCGACAAGGGTCTCAATGCTATTTCCGATGGTTACGCCAAGGTTATCAACTGGGCTGTCCGTAACAGGAAGACCGTTATTTTCGGTGCATTCGGTATTTTCGTAGCCGTACTGCTTCTCATCGGACCACATATCAAGAATGAGTATTTCCCTCATGCCGACCAGGGCCGTCTGTCAGTATCCATCGAGCTCAATGCCGGTACATCGCAGGAGGTTACAGGTGAGTTCGCAAGGAAACTGTATGACAGAATCTGTTCAGAAGTTCCTGAAATTCAGATATGCAGCTACACGTTCGGTCAGGCAGACTCTGATAACTCGTTCGCAAGTATGCAGACCAACGGCTCCAATATCATTTCGATGAGCATCAACCTCGGAAGTATGGAAAACCGTGAACGCTCTGCCAGTGAGATTGCCGACATTATCCGTGCTGACCTGCGCGATTACCCTGAAATACATAAGGGTACCGTAACGGAAGGTATGGGCGGTATGGGTGGCGCTGCTACCGTGGACGTGGAGATTTACGGATACGATTTCCAGACCACCGACATGATTGCCAATGAACTTCGTGAGAAGATGCTCGCTAATCCTGCATTTGCACAGGTTACCCTCAGCCGTGACCAGTATACTCCTGAGTATCAGGTAGATTTCGACAGGGTGAAACTTGCTGCCAATGGCCTTAACACCACTGCTGCCGCTGCTGCCGTAAGTGCTGCAATGAGCGGAACCGTAGGCTCTTACTATAGAGAGGATGGTGAAGAATATGATATCAGAGTCCGTTATGCTCCGGGATTCAGAACCAGCATCGAAGACATTGAAAATATCATCATTTACAATGGTGCCGGCAATGGAATCCGCATCAAGGACCTCGGCAAGGTAATCGAGACGGAGGTGCCTCCTACCATCGAGCGTAAGAACAGACAGCGTATGATCAAGGTGTCCGGTGTCATCGACGGCTCGCATGCGATGAGTGATGGTGTGGCTGCTGCAGGACAGGCTATCAGGGATACGGATATACCGTCAGAACTTGACGTGGTGATTGCCGGAGACTATGAGGACCAGAAGGATATGTTCACGGACCTTATAACCCTCATGATATTGATTATCATATTGGTATACATGGTGATGGCTTCTCAGTTCGAATCGTTCATGAGTCCGTTCGTGATTATGTTCTCCGTGCCGTTTGCATTTGTCGGTGTGATTCTCGGTCTGTGGCTGTCCAATACGGCTCTCGGTGTGATGGCGATGATCGGTATATTGATTCTTATCGGTATTGTGGTGAAGAACGGTATCGTGCTCATCGACTACCTCATCCTTCTGCGTGAGAGGGGAATGGGAATCCTGGATGCCGCCGTGGCTGCTGCACGTAGCCGTCTGCGTCCTATCCTCATGACCACCCTTACTACCGTGCTCGGTATGATTCCTATGGCAATCGGTACCGGTGAGGGATCAGAGATGTGGCGTTCACTCGGTATCACCGTCGCTTGGGGTCTTTCCATCTCCACAGTGGTTACATTGGTGCTGATTCCTACTATCTACTGCGTCTTCGCAACAAGACAGGAGAAACGCAAGCAGAAGAAACTTGCCAAGAAGGCAGCTGCACTTAACGCATAAAATATACAGTTACGATGAAAGCAATATTCATATCATATAACCAGGCATACAACGAGGAAATCGTGGAAGTGCTTGATGCTCATGAACAAAGAGGTTTCACACGCTGGGAAAACATTGACGGACGCGGTTCTGTGAACGGTGAGCCTCATTATGGAAACCATGCGTGGCCGGTACAGAATCATGCTCTCCTGACATTTGTGCAGGATGACAAGGTCCAGCCTATTCTGGCAGACCTCAAAGCGAAAGATGAAGAGACCCCGGATTTGGGACTCAGGGCTTTCGTCTGGGGTGCGGAACAAGCATTCTAGAAGCTGTAAATAGCTGATTTGTATAAGATTAGCCTTCGAGGTGGGGTATTGCCCTGCTTCGAAGGCTGATCTCATTTTACGGAGGACACGGGAACTGTTCCTGAAAATCAGGAAAACTGGCGCGTTTATTGTCAATAAAATTTTGTAAGTTTGTAAACTGATTAAATAGTATTTAGATTATGGCAAAAGTAGTTACCAACGAAAATTTTTCTGATATCATTTCCGGCTCGGTTCCGGTAGTTGTGGATTTCTGGGCTACATGGTGCGGACCATGTCGTGCGCTTGCTCCGGTAGTGGAAGAAGTCGCTTCGGAATATGAAGGCAAAGCTGAAATTGTCAAATGCAATGTTGATGACTGTGAGGAGATTGCAGCTCAGTACAGCATCAGAAGCATTCCGACTCTTATTTTCTTTAAGGACGGCAAAGCAGTCGACAGACTGGTGGGCGCTGTTCCTAAATCCGAGATTACTGCTAAAATAGACGCATTACTCTAAACAATCATGTTCAGGAAATTGTTTTTAACGGCAGCAGCTGTCATCTCAGCCCTGTCCTTGTCGGTCAATGCTTATGCAGGTGGCTATGGCAAGGCTCGCGCAGGTTTGATGGCCGGTGTTACTTCATCTTCTTCCAACGCGAAGAATGTGGATGCGAAATCAATAGGAAGATATCACATCGGACTTACGGCGGAACTTCCTATAGCCTTTGGATTTGCAGTCCAGCCGTCCTTGTTGTTCCAGACCAAGGGAACCAAATTGAGCGATGTCGGTCCTGAAAAGTTCCGTCTTGATACCAGGGCTGCATATCTCGAACTCCCTGTGCAGATACAATGGGGACCCGATCTTATGGCTTTCAGGCCTTATGTGTTCGCGGAACCGTTCGTAGGTTACGGATTGTTCGCCAAGGCTAAAAAGTACGAAGGCGACAAGGCTCCTGTCAAGTCCAATTCTTTCGACGGAGCCGGTATGGCAAGATGGGAATACGGACTGGGACTCGGTGCCGGTGTAGACATCTGGAAAATCCAGTTCTCAGTCAAATATTTCTGGAACTTCGGCTCATTATATTCGGAAAGTGGGAAAATGAACGATGTCGGCCAGACGGTAAAGGACGCGTTCAAGGATGGACGTAACTTCAACGGCGTGACATTCTCATTGGCATTCATGTTCTGATATGAAGAAAATAGTGGTTTTTTGCTCGGCGAGCAACGACATTGCCCCTGAATATAACGCTGCTGCCGGACAGTTCGTCCGTGCGGCTGTGGGAAAAGGATTCGCGATTGTTTCCGGAGGCACGGTCAAGGGCACGATGGGAGTCGTTTCCGACACCGTGGCAGAGTGCGGCGGTTGCCACATCGGGATTATCCCGCGTTTCATGAACGAATATGTGTACGGCTCGCTTTCAGAGGTCGTATGGACAGACACGATGTCAGAGCGCAAGGAAAAGATGCGTGAAGGGACATGCGCTGCGATTGCATTGCCCGGCGGCATCGGGACACTTGACGAAATCGTGGAGACATTGACACTGGCGAAACTGCATAAATATGACGGCAAAGTGCTGGCGCTGAACCTCGGAGGCTTTTACGACAAATTCATTGACCTTCTGGATTTTTATGTGCAGACCGGCATGTTGGACGAGGCGTCACGCGCATTGATAAGTTTTCCGCGCACGGTCGAGGAATTGGTTTCAATGCTGCCGTCAGCTAATGACTAGAACTAGGTAAAGCATGGATTATAAGGGCATTAAAGAATATCTGAAACAGGATTTGGAGGGGGTGAATGCGCTCATGGGCAAGTCTCTCTCCAGCGACATCGCATTGCTGGACAAGACCAACAAGTCGGTGTTGGCACATTCGGGGAAACAGATTCGTCCCGTGCTGTGTCTGCTGGCTGCCAGGGCATGTTCGGGCGGTTTCGTGACGGAAGATACTCTGCTTTATGCTTCTGCGGTCGAACTGCTGCACAATGCCACTCTTCTGCACGATGACGTGGCTGACGACAGTCCGATGCGTCGCGGAGTCCCTACGGTAATGTCTCTTCTCGGCGGCAGGGCATCGGTGTTGCTCGGCGATTATTGGCTTGTGAAAGGTATGGAAAACATCCTCTCAAGTGCCAATTCCTCTGCGAAAGTGATACGCATTTTCGCCGCTACGCTTTCCGATCTCGCTGAGGGTGAGCTGCTTCAGCTCCAGAAAGCCGATACCGGGGACACGCTGGAACAGGATTACTACAAGATAATCTACAACAAGACGTCGTCGCTGTTCGTCGCTGCTGCGACTTCCGGGGCAATGTCCGTGGGCGCTTCTGAAGAAAAGATGAAGGCTGTCCGGACTTACGCGAAGTGCCTGGGCCAGGCTTTCCAGATCAAGGATGACATTTTCGACTATCTGGACAATCAGCAGACCGGCAAGCCGGCAGGGTTGGACCTCAAGGAGAGGAAGATTACCCTTCCGTTGCTCGGGGCATTGAAAAATGTCAGTGAGGAGAGGGCCAAGGAAGTCAGGAGAATGGTCTGCAATATTGACGACCATCCTGATTATCAGAAAGATATAGTTTTATTTGTGAAATCTGAAGGTGGAATGGAGTACGCGAAGATGCGTCTCCAGGAGTACGTGGACAATGCCAAGATAGCGCTTCGTCCGCTGGGCGATGTCCGTGAAGTCGGGATGCTTTCAGATATTGCGGAATATACAGCGGTAAGGAAGTCGTGAAGTTCTCGGACGTCATAGGAAATGCAGAAGTGAAGGCAGCTCTGGTCAGGATGGCTGACAGCGGCCGCATTCCTCATGCAATAATGTTCCATGAAAACGAGGGCTGCGGGGCATTGGCATTGATAGTCGCCTTCATGCAGTATCTCAACTGCCGCAGCAGGCATGACAATGATTCCTGCGGCGTCTGCCCTTCATGTAACCAGACCGGGAAGCTTATCTATCCGGACCTCCATTTCGTCTTCCCCGTGGCGGGAGAGAAGGTGACCTCATCTGATTTCATCCAGAAGTGGAGAGACCTTTTCGTTCGGAACCCGTTCTTCATGGAGAATGAACTCTATGAGTCGCTGGAGATAGAGAAAAAGGCTTCGTCAATATCTGTGGCGGACGCGAAAAATATTCTCAATGAATTATCATTGTCTTCATTTTCAGATGGTTATAGGGCTGTCGTAATATGGCTGCCGGAGAAAATGAACCAGGAGGCGGCGAACAGGCTGCTTAAAATCGTCGAGGAACCGTCCGAGAAGACATTGTTCCTTTTCGTGACACATCAGCCGGAAAGGGTGTTGAAGACGATACGTTCGAGGTGCCAGCTGATCAGGGTGATGCCTGCGACGCGGGAAGAAATCGCCGGGGCGCTGCCACGATGGGCCGGCATTGACCCGGAAACCGCCGAGTATGCGGCGGAATTTGCGTCCGGCAGCATCGGAAATGCCATCCGGAGTCTGGCGGAGAGGGATGACAATGTCGGCATGATGGATATGTTCATGCAGCTCATGGACGGCATCATTGACCGGAATTATCTTGCGGTGCTGGAGACCGGGGAGGCGATAGCGGCGCTGGATTCGCGTGAGAAACAGAAAGCTTTTTGTAAATTTGCGGGCGATTGTGTCAGAAAGATATACATGCTTCAGCAGAACATGACCGACATTGCCGGAATTCGTCCGGAGGACAAGGATTTTTATGCCGAGGCGGCGCGCAAATGCGGCCCTGCGTTTTGCCGGAGGGCACTGATGATCATAACCAAGGCGCATTCGCTGGTAGTGCGCAACGTAAATCAGAAAATTGTTTTCACGAACATGGTGAACCGCCTGTTCGTTAATATATAGGTAGAGTTGTTTAAAATATAGAATACATGGCTTGGAGCCGTAAGGCGATAGTAAGTCCCTACCCCGAGGGGAGGGATTTAGGGTGGGGGTAACGAATATAAAAGCGCGAGGGCCATGCTGTTATATTTGTATTTGTAGAATTTAAGTAAGAACACTCGCGTATTGCGGGCAATATATAGAAGTAGGATGGACAACAACGAGAATATACAATTTGACTGCCTTCGGGGCTGCACGGTAACGCGTGACGAAAACGATGAGTTGAACTGCACGTACAGGCGCGGCTGCTGCAAGCTCGAAGACTATAACTGGCTGAAAGGCATTGCCCAGGGGCAATACTCCAACCTGTTCGAAGTCAGGTTCAAGAATACCCGTAAAGGCATCTATACCAATGCCTCCGGACAGAGCGTCAAGATGGGCGACCTTGTGATCGTCGAAGCGCAGAGCGGCCATGACCTGGGAATCGTGACCTTGGAAGGCCCGATAGTCGGAAGGCAGATGAAATGCAAAGGCATTGACCCTGCAAATACGGAATTCAAAAAAATCTACAGGAAGGCGAAGTCGCTGGACATTGAAAAATGGCAGGAAGCCATCGCGCGCGAGCAGGAAACGATGATTCGCGCCCGCCAGATTGCCGTGGAACTTGGTCTCGACATGAAAATCGGTGATGTGGAGTTTCAGGGCGACGGCACCAAGGCAATTTTCTATTATATCGCTGACGGACGTGTCGACTTCAGGCAGCTCATCAAGGTATTCGCCGAGGAATTTCGTATCCGTATTGAAATGAAACAAATCGGAGCGCGCCAGGAGGCAGGACTCATCGGCGGACTCGGAATCTGCGGAAGAGAACTTTGCTGTGCGAACTATATCACCAATTTCAAGTCGATAACCACAGCGGCAGCGCGTTGCCAGGACCTCTCTCTGAATCCGCAAAAGCTTGCAGGCCAATGCGGTAAGCTTAAATGCTGCTTGAATTATGAGGTGGCGACATATCTCGACGCGCAGTCCAGGATACCACGCGTGTCGGAGCCGCTTGAGTTCCAGGACGGACTTGCATATCTGATGAAGACAGACATCCTGAAGGAAGTGATGTATTTCTCTTATGACAAGGGCTCGTTGGCGAATTTGTTCCCTCTGGCAGCTTCTGAGGTGCGTGAAATCATCAAGATGAACAGGAACGGGGTCAAGCCGGAGTCCCTCAAGACGGAGCCGGAACCGGAGATGCCGGAATTCATCACGGCGGTAGGTGACGACAGCATCACACGTTTCGATGCACCTGCGCGGAAGAAACGTCGCAGTCAGGGAAACAAGCCCAGACGTGATGACAACAAGCCACGCGGAAACGGAAATCAGCGTGACAGGCGTCCAGGAAAAGGTCAGGGACGTCCACGTCAGGAAAATCCTACGAAAAAGAATGACAAATAGGCAGTTATATCTGCTTGTAGTGGCGGTGCTCATGGCGCTGCCGTCCTGCTCAAGGCCTGTAAGCTCTGAGCAGTTTGTCCGCAATGCGTCGCGTGACGCGTACGGGCGCTATGTCTTCGACTTGGATATGCAGGACTCGCTGTCGTGCTACGACATCTCCCTGATTTCTGCATTCTCATGCATCGACAGGCAGTTTTCAAGGTTCAGTTCAATGCCTCTGAACCTTCTTTGGGAGTCTCCTGACGGGCAGGTCTATGAAAACGAACTGCTTGCGGGAAGAGCCTCCATCGCCGATTCTTCATATTATGACAAGGCATTGATAGTCAAGGCTGGAGAACGTCTCGAACCGGTTCGTCACGGGATGTGGAAGCTATATGTGAAGATTCCCGAAGATACAGTGAAATTGTATGGAGTGACTGGAATGGGAATTAAAGTTACAAGGAAGACCAGATAGGATATGGGACACGGAAAATTAAAGAAATTCAGTGAGAACGAGACATTTGCATGCCTGCTTCAGCCGGCATCAGGTGAAGTGCTTGACAGGCAGGCGGGAGAATTTTGGTCGCCGCTGAATCTCAAGGACCACCCGATGAAAGGACATTGGAACGAAAAAATGTTCCACGGACGGAATTGTCCCATTGTACTTGAACTAGGATGTGGAAAAGGGGAGTACACGACTTCGCTCGCGGAGCGGAATCCGGACGTGAACTATATCGGTGTGGATATCAAGGGTGCACGACTCTGGAAGGGAGCCAAATATGCGACCGAAACCGGATTGCCGAACGTCGCTTTCCTGCGCACCCGCATTGAATTTATCGAAGCATTTTTCGCTCCCGGCGAGATTTCGGAGATTTGGCTGACTTTTTCCGATCCGCAGATGAAGAGCGAAAACAGCCGTCTTACCAGCCCGATGTTCCTGGAGCGCTACCGCCGTTTCCTCAAGCCGGGCGGTATAATTCATCTGAAGACCGACAGCACGTTCCTCTATGAATATACGAAAGCGGTGTGTGAAGCGAACAGTCTTCATGTACTTGCTTCTACGTCAGACCTTTATGGTGTGTCTGACGGGAATGGCGATGCCACATCGGGACGTGAATCGCTGTACTCTTCGGAGTTCTCGTCCGTGTGCGGAAAAGCTGCCGTCGATGCATTGTTCGAAGTCCAGACTTTCTATGAGCAGAACTTCCTTTCGCAGGGTTTCAAGATAAATTACACCGCATTTACGATAGACCACGAAGGTCCGTATACGTACCCTGAATTCGATGCCGTCTACTGGCGCAACGCCGAAGCTCCACGCTTTCTGCCGGGCCATTGCGCCCATCCGGCACTAGGTTCCGGCGAGTAGGTCTACGGCTCGACCCAATGTATGCGGATGCCCTTGCGCTCCATGCCGCGGAACCAAGTCATCTGCCGTTTGGCGAACTGGTGAATCGCATTTCCCAGAAGAGTTTTCATCTCATCCAGCGTCAGCACACCTAGAACGTACTGCGTAACGAACTTGTATTCAAGCCCGTAGTAAGTCAGGTTCTCTGCCGGGATGCCGCTCTCCAGAAGCCTGCGGACCTCATCCACCATGCCTTCCGTGATTCTGGCATCCAGCCTCGCGTCAATTCGCCTGTTCCTTTCCTCACGTGACACGAGCGTACCTATGTAATATGTGTTCTTCGGCAGGTAGCTCGTATTCTCCACCGGATGATTCTTCTGATAAATCGCGATTTCCAATGCCCTGATCAGCCTCTGCCTGGTATCGATGTCCGTCTTGTTGTGCAACGGCTTCATGGACGCCAGCATTGACACCAGCTCGTCAGTCGTTTTTTCCTCCAGCTCTGCCCTAAGCTCCGGACTCGGCGGAACATCCGGAATCGAATATCCGCAGGTCGCCGCTTCGAGGTAAAGTCCTGAGCCTCCGCACAATATAGGGATGCCGCCACGGCTGCGGATGTCCTTGTACGCCCGCTCGAACGCCCGCTGATATTGATACAGGTCGAACTTTGTCCCCGCATCCACGATGTCGATGAGATGATACGGAATCTCCCCGTACTCGCTCAAATCCTTCCCCGTGCCGATGTCCATCCCGCGATAAACCTGCCGCGAATCGCCCGAAAGAATCTCCGCTCCGGCCCTGTCCGGGCCAATGTTTCCCTCCCGTGCTGCCCTCAGGCGGTTTAGTTCGCGCGCCAGTTCCACCGCATACCGCGTCTTCCCCGAAGCCGTCGGCCCAAGTACGCAAATAAGGTCAATGCTTTTATTTTCAATGAGTTCGAGCAGTTCTTCCGCGCGGATTGTTTCCGGCTCCGGCAGATCCGCGATCATCATGTTTCCGTATGGATTCTTCGTCGGCATTTTGATGTCAATGTTAGTGATTGCAACCGGCCGCTCTGAAAAATTACACGGCGGCTTGCTGTTTTCTGCAAAATTAACGATAAATTTGCAGTTCCGCACAATGAAGCTGTAATGGCTTGTAAAAGAAAGATTGTCATGGCGAAAGAGAAGAAAAGCAGAGTGAACATAAACAACAAGAGGGCGTCGTTCGACTACGAATTTCTTGAGAACTACACTGCAGGCATTGTCCTTTATGGAACGGAAATCAAATCAATCCGTGCCGGAAGGGCCTCTATGTCAGATGCTTTCTGCTATTTCGAGAAGGGACAGCTTTATGTGCGCGGCATCAATATCGCCCTTTATGCGTGGGGCTCATGGGGACAGCATGCTCCTCTGCGTGACCGTAAACTGCTGCTTCAGAAACGTGAATTGATACATTTGCAGCAGAAGGTAAAAGAAAAGGGCCTCACCATCGTAGCGGTAAGGCTCTTCATATCGGAAAACGGCTATGCCAAGCTGAACATTGCACTCGCACGAGGCAAGAAGCAGTATGACAAACGTCAGTCTATCAAGGAGAAAGACCTCCGTCGCGAAATGAAACGCGGCGAATAACCGGCAAACCCTTACAGGTTGTGCATCGCTTAACTCTCTGAATGTCAATACTTAAGCCGTTTTCAGAGTTGTCGAAACTACAACTTTGGAAATGGCTATTCTATTGAGTATTAACGTTTTACGCGCCACGCCCGATGTGCCGACGTAACCGCGGAGATGCTGTCGTCGTTCTTTTCTGTCGGCGGAAGGACTACAGGCCGAAGGACTCTTTGACTTTCGGTACGGAGTCAAGCAGCTCCCAGCCGAAGAACTGGAGGACCTTGTTCACTTCCTTTCCGTCGCGTATTACCTTTACAGACTTCGTGTAAGGCTTGCGGCCCACGTGGCCATAGCTTGCCGTCGGCTCATAGATAGGGTTCTTCAGCTGGAACTTCTCTATTATTTTTGCCGGGCGAAGGTCGAAAATCTCTCCTACCTTCTCAGCGATAGCTGCATCGGAAAGTCCGTGAGCGGCTGTGCCATAAGTGTTTACGAAGATGCTGACAGGCTTTGCCACACCGATTGCGTAAGCGAGTTGCACCAGGACTTCATCAGCCACGCCGGCTGCCACCAGGTTCTTGGCGATATATCTTGCCGCATAAGCTGCCGAGCGGTCTACCTTTGACGGGTCTTTTCCTGAGAATGCTCCGCCGCCATGTGCGCCGCGTCCGCCATAGGTGTCCACGATAATCTTACGTCCGGTAAGACCTGTGTCGCCATGAGGACCTCCGATGACGAATTTTCCGGTCGGGTTCACATGAAGGATGAAATTGCCGTCGAAAAGAGCCGCAGTCTGTGCCGGCAATGCCGCAATTACCTTAGGCAGAAGAATTTCCCTTACGTCTTTCTCGATTTTGTCGTGCATTGCTTTGTCCACTCTCTCCTGACCGAACTGGCTTACGGCTTCATTGTACCCCATTTTTCCGAGCTCCGGAGCGACGAATTCGTCGTGCTGGGTGGAAACGACAATGGTGTGTACGCGTACCGGGTGGTTGTTCTCATCGTACTCGATGGTGAACTGGGATTTCGCGTCCGGTCTGAGGTATGGCATGAGGTCGATGCTGTTCTTCCTGATGTCTGCCAGCACCTGGAGGGTGAGGTGTGAAAGCGCGAGCGGCAGCGGCATGAATTCTTCGGTGTCGCGGCAAGCGTAGCCGAACATCATTCCCTGGTCTCCGGCGCCCTGCTCTTCAGGGTCCGTGCGTACGACACCTCTGTTGATGTCGGCACTCTGCTCGTGGATTGCCGAAAGCACGCCGCATGAATTGCCGTCGAACATGTAGTCGGCCTTGTTGTAGCCGATGCGGTTGATGACATTGCGCACGGTCGACTGTATGTCTACGTATGCGTGTTCTGCGCGGACTTCGCCGCCTACTACCACGAGGCCGGTGCTGCAGAATGTCTCGCAGGCTACCTTGGATTCCTGGTCTTGTCTGAGGAATTCATCCAGAATTGCGTCTGAAATCTGATCGGCCACCTTGTCCGGATGTCCTTCAGAAACAGATTCTGATGTAAATAAATAATTCATATCCAATGTTATTAAAAACAACTTCTAACCACGTGCTTTTTTAGCACATTACACCCTTCCCCGAATCCTGGGTTTCGGGGAAGGGACTTGCCTTCACCCTGACGGGCTCTAATTGCAATGTTTCGCAACACGAAACAAAAAAACGTCCCACTGATGTGGAGACGTCACAAAAACACAAAACATTGATATGAAAAGTGGTTTCCGCGCCACGCGGTCACCGTTTGTCAACATTTTAGCATTTTTTAACGTGGTTGCAAGCAGGCAAATCTCTCCACATCGTTCTTGCAAAGGTACAATGTTTATCCATATCTGCAAAATATTTTTACACGAGTTTCGCAAGCAGTGGCAAGAGTGGAGTTTCGGAACTAGTGTGTAACAGGTGTGGAGTTTCTGAACAAGTTGGCAGGCTAAATTTTCCATAACTGAAAGATAATCAATGCTTTGTGAAAATGAACCCCTGCCAAGTCTCATGAAAAAACATGGGACTTGGCATGACTTTTCGTCTTCAAGAATCCTCGTAATGGTCTGATAATTAGGAAGTAAAGAGATAATTGACAACTCCTGCCGTATGCCAACTTGTTCGAAACCGGAAAGGTGCTGCCGAGCCTCAAAATTAACATCATTGAAACAAAAAAACATTGAACTTTAATGGTTTTAGTATTTTATATTTGTAAGTAAAGACCTAAATTTGCATACAAAGTATAATAACAATTATTACCTCTATGAATTATTCATTAAAGCATTTGTTACTTGCCGGCATCGCTATGTTGGCAGGTACGCTAGCCTATGCTCAGGTGACAACGTCTTCAATGAACGGACGCGTTGCTGATGAAAAAGGAGAACCGGTAGTCGGAGCAGCTGTGGTAGCTACTCATGAGCCTTCCGGTACTGTTTACGGAGCTATTGTTAACCAGAATGGTCAGTACACCATCAATGGTATGCGTGCCGGAGGACCTTACAAGGTAGAGGTTTCCTCAGTCGGTTACAATTCTCTTCTCTTCAAGGATGTAACTCTCCAGCTTGCTGAGACTTACAACCTTAGCGCAACACTTAAGGAGTCAACAGAATTCCTTGAGCAGGTTGTTGTCATTGGTACCGCGAAATCCAAGTTCAGCAATGAGCGTACAGGTGCAGCCACCAACATTGACAACTCTCAGATTGCAGCGCTTCCTACGGTTTCAAGAAGCATTACCGATGTGACAAGACTTTCTCCTTATGGCGGAAACGGAATGTCATTCGCCGGAGCTGACGGACGTACCGCAAACTTCACTGTGGACGGTGCCAACTTCAACAACAACTTCGGTCTCAATGATAAGCTTCCTGGAGGCGGCAGCCCTATCTCAATCGATGCTATCGAGGAAATGCAGGTGGTTATTTCACCATTTGACGTTCGTCAGACAAACTTCATCGGTGGAGGAGTCAATGCCATCACCAAATCAGGTACCAACACATTCAAGGGAACCGCTTATGTATATCATAAGAATGAGAACCTTCGTGGTGATGCAATATGTGGAGAGCAGATTACAGGCGCACGCGCCAAAGACCGCACCACCACTTATGGATTCACACTCGGTGGCCCGATCGTCAAGAACAAACTCTTCTTCTTCGTGAACTACGAGTATGTGAAAACCCCTACTATCGCAAACAGGTGGAGAGGTTCCGAGGACGGCAAGGAGGATGCCAATAACTATATTTCCCGCACAAAACTCTCTGATTTGCAGAAAGTTTCAGATTTCGTAAAAGATAAATATGGTTATGATACCGGCTCTTATACAAATTTCCCTGCTGATGAGAGCAACCAGAAGATTCTTGCCCGCATCGACTGGAACATCAATGACAAGAACCACCTCGCAGTTCGTTACAACTACACATTGAACAGAGGCTGGAATGCGCCTAACAAGACATCTATGGACGGTGGTACCCGTGCTTCAGGCGCCCGTACATCACAGTACTCCATGTCATTTGCAAACTCAATGTATGCAATCGACAACTCAGTACATTCTGTTTCCATCGACTTGAACAGCCGCATAACTGACAACCTTTCAAACCAGTTCCTCGCTACATTCTCCAAATTGGACGATACACGTAGCACAGGCTCAAGCGAGTTCCCGTTCATCGACATCTTGGACGGTTCAGGACAGAACTACATGGCTCTCGGATACGAGCTCTTCTCTTGGAACAATGCGGTGCACAATACCATTGCCAACGTAAGAGATGACCTCACCTGGTATCTTGGAAACCACAAGGTTACAGGAGGTCTCCGTTATGAATATCAGATGGCTGACAACGCTTATATGAGAAACGGTACCGGTTATTACCGTTACAGCAGCCTTGATGATTTCCTCAATGGCGCCGCTCCTGAAATCGTGAACCTTACCTATGGTTACAATGGAGAGAAAAACCCTGCTGCACGCGTACGTTTCAGCCAGGCAAGTATCTATGCTCAGGACGAATGGTCTGTACGCGAGAACTTCAAACTTACATACGGTGTTCGTTTCGACGGTTTGTTCTTCAACAACAAGGATGTCGTTACCAACAATGCCATCCTGAAACTCAACTACTATCCGAAAGCTAAAGATTTCAAGGAGACCCACATTGACACGGGCAAATGGCCTGGCGCTCAGCTGGCAATTTCTCCAAGAGTCGGCTTCAACTGGGATGTGTTTAACAACAAGAGCCTGAAGGTTCGTGGTGGTACCGGTCTCTTCTCTGGCCGTCTGCCTCTCGTGTTCTTCACCAATATGCCTACCAATAGCGGTTCAGTGCAGTATCAGGCTCAGATCAATGCCAAGAATGCTGCAAAGAAAGGCTTCACTATGGCAGAGTTTGCAGGCGGATTGGTTAAAGATGCCAACGGCAAGGTGACAACCAATGCACTTTACCAGAAACTTCTCGGACTCGGATATCCAGCCAACTACAAGCCGGAGGACGGAACAGTTCCTTCTTCAATCAGTGCGGTGGACAATAAGTTCAAGATGCCTCAGGTATGGAAGACTTCATTGGCAGTAGATTATGCTATTCCTACATCATTCCCATTCTCAGTTTCAGTTGAGGGAATCTTCAACAAGACTATCAATGGCGTTATGATTTCTGACTGGAGTATGAAAGACGCTGGTTCATATGCTAAATTCAATGGCGTGGACAATCGTCCTATTTATCCTGATTCATTCCGTAACGGAACGAGCGCATTCGTCCTTGAAAATACTAACAAGGGATATGGATATTCTGCAAGCGCAACCGTCAATATGACCCCTATTCCTGAGGTCAATATCATGGCTGCCTACACTCATACCGCTTCCAAGGAAATCACCAGTATGCCTGGTTCCAATGCGGAGTCTGCATTTACTTATGTGCCTACAGTAGCTGGTCCTAACTACATTGATCTGCACAATGCAATCAACGTCATTCCAGACAGATTCATCGCTTCTGTAACTCACAATGACCATTGCGGTAACCACTTCAGCCTCATATATGAGACTTGGCGCGGCTCAAGCAACTACTCATATATGCTGTCAAACGATATGAATGGTGACGGTTATGCTTACGACGCAGTGTACATCCCTACTGACGCTCAGGTCAAGAACGGTGACTTCCGTTTCGTTTCCGATGACGACAGAGACAGGTTCATGGCATTCGTCCACAAGGACAAATACCTCAGCAAGCATCAGGGCCAGTACGCTGAAGCATATAGCGTATATTCTCCATGGGTGCACAGAGTAGATTTCAGCTACAAGCACGACTTCAAGGTTAAAGCAGGAAAGACCACCAATATTCTTCAGCTTGGTTTCGATATCAAGAATCTCTTGAATCTCTTCAATTCAAACTGGGGCGTGATGAAGATCCTCAATCCTGCTATCGGTACAGAGGCCAAGATTCTCAAGTATGAAGGTGCTGACGCTGACGGATATGCGAAATTCTCTACTCCTAAGGGCGTTACCGGTAACACCAAGACCTTCACTCCGAACCATGCTATCGGTCAGTGCTGGTATGCTTCTATCGGTATCAAATATATGTTCAACTAATTCATTCGGGAACTTATATGAAACTTAAATATATAATACCGGCAGCAATCGCTGCTATGACAATGCTGGCAAGCTGTTCTGAAAATGACACGCTTGAGCTTGATAACATTAAAGTCTCCCAGTCATATATCACGCTTCCTGAAAAGGGTGGAGATGTAACTGTAGAGATAACTGCATCGGAAGATTGGACATTCGACATTGATTTCGATGTTGAAGAGAAAAAACTCGATGATGAGAAGGGTGTAGTGAAATACTATGTCCCTACCAAACAGCTGGACTTGAAGGACAATTCATGGTTCACGGTATCTGCAAGAAGCGGTTCCAAAGGAAAAACCAAGGTAACTTTCCACGCAGATGCGACAACAGACAGCAGATCTTCTGCTCTTCAGATCAAAGCAGGTGACAAGATTCAGAACGTCATCGTAGCCCAGACAGCTGGTGCGCCGGAGGTGAAGGCCGTTTCCGTAAAAGATGTAATCGACGGCACTGACGGCAAGACATATCGTGTAAAGGGTTTTTGTACAGCTATTTCCAATACTAATTATGGAAACTGGGATATGTCCGACAGCGAAGGCAATAGCATTATGATCTACGGTACGGTAGATGCTACTGGCTCATATAACTGGAACTCATTCAACATCGCTGTAGGTGATGAAGTTGTGGTCGAGGGCCCGAGAGATACTTTCGGTTCTACTATCGAGCTCAAAGACGCTACATTTATTTCCGTAAAGAAAGCTCTTCTTGCTTGCGACGATGTAAACAAATTCCTTGCAAAGGAGGCTACATCTTTCGAACTTAAAGTGGTTCAGAAAGGCGACGGCCTTTCATTCGAGACAAATTCAGATTGGCTGACTATCGAAGACAACGGCTACACTTCTGACGGCAAGGGCAACCTTACTTTCAAGGTCAATGTTAAAGAAAACACAACAGGTGCAGATAGAACAGGTACTATAGTTATAAAGAGTACCAAAAAGGAGGATGAGACTGAGGATGAGACTATACTTCCTGTCAGCATTACCCAGTTAGGATCTTCAACTGTTGCTGAAGGCGGAATTGCGGCTATCAACGCTGTTCTCAAGACATCGACCAACAAGAAGAACCCAGCCAAATTTGACCATGTTCTCAAAGGAGCAAAGGTAACATATAAGAAGGGCAGTAACACCTTCATCGAGGATGAAACTGGCGGACTCCTTGTGTACGACAATAGTGTTACTCTCAAGGTCGGTCAGGTAGTCGACGGTCGTGTATGGGGGGAAGGCTATACTTATAATAATCTTCCTGAGGCTACTGCTTTTCATCTTCAGATGGCGACTGTCACGACTCCTGAGAACAGCAACGTGGAGCCGTTGTCAGTTACCCTTGCAGAGTTGAACGCTAGGTTTGACTACTATATGAACCGTTATGTGAAAATCTCAGATGCTAAGGTGGAAACCGAAATCGACGCCAAATATTCTGAGGTAAAGAGTAACGGAAAGATTACTGATGGCACCAATACATTCGCGCTGAGGATTCAGGATACTGGAACGTTCGGTAAAGATGAGAATGGTAAAGACAAGAAAATCTACATGTATATTCAGGCGGCTAAAGATGCCAAAGTAGATGTAGTATGTATTCCTTCAGTATTCAAGTCTGATAAGCAGCTTCTTATCTACGAGCAGAAATGGGTTGAGATTAAAAAATAATCTCCCATTCCATATACCATTCGGGCGACCCCTAACCGGGCCGCCCGTTTTCTATTCCGGAAAAAGACGATACAAAAGTCGTGGCGTGTAATTTCATGTGTTATAACTATTTAGCTGTTTTCAGAGTTATTGTTTTGTTGACTCTGAAAATGGTTAACTGTCTAATATACAACCGTTTATGCTCCACAGGCCTTGTGAAAAAATCTGATATAAAATATTAGATGGTTCGGAAGAATATTAAATAATAATGGTAACTTTGTTGAAATAGAAGTGTTTTACTTATGATTAAAAATAAGATTCGTGCAGAAAGGAATCGCACATTGACTGTTTCTGAGGAAGAGGCAATTCTTCTTAAAAAACAAATCCTATATCCGGAAGAGATGTCTCTAAAATGTGATTTAACAAACAAAATTATCAATGGAGATTTATTTGAAATGATTCAATACATCCCGGATGGGATTGCTGATCTGATAATTATTGACCCTCCATATAATCTTTCGAAGACTTTCAATTCTTCCAGGTTTTCTGCAAGGTCTAGTGAAAAGTACATTGATTATGTTCGATCGTGGTTTCATTCTGTTTGTCGAAAGCTTAAACCTAATGGATCCTTATATATGTGTGGAGACTGGAAGTGTTCATCGGAACAGCAACAAGCAATTGAAGAGGAATTGACTATTCTTAATCGAATTACTTGGCAAAGAGAAAAAGGCCGAGGAGCGAGCGCAAATTGGAAAAATGCAATGGAAGATATTTGGTTCGCTGTAAAGGATGAGAAAGATTATTATTTTAATGTCGAAGCTGTTAAAATGAAGCGAAAAGTTATTGCGCCATATAAGGAAAACGGGAAACCTAAAGATTGGGAGGAAACGAAGGATGGTAATTTTAGGATTACATGCCCCTCCAACTTTTGGGATGATATTAGTATCCCATTTTGGTCAATGCCGGAAAACACGGACCATCCGACACAGAAACCTGAAAAATTAATCGCAAAGCTTATTTTAGCTTCATCAAAACGCGGGGATGTTGTATTTGATCCTTTTGTCGGAAGTGGAACTACATGTGTGGTCGCTAAGAAACTGGGCAGGAAATATATTGGGATTGAAATTGATGAGGAATATTGCACGTGGTGTGTAAAGAGGTTGAATTTGGCTGAAACTGATACGGAGATTCAGGGTTACAATGGTGGATACTTTTGGGAAAGGAACACATTGAATCTCCAAATGAAAAATCAGAAGAAGGAGCCTCGTGTTGTTTCAAGGGTGATTAAACAATCGAGTGAATTGCCTAATACTTTATTTTAATTTTGAAAAAATGAACACATTCGTAAATGCTTTTGTTAAGGATATATGTGAGAATGCACCTACAGGCAGTAAAGAGGCGGTCATAAATTATGTTACTTCTCATTACGCTTTAACCCTCGATAGAAAAGTTTACTACTGCCGGCACTTTGCTGTCCGTTTCAGCTATTCTAAGAATGGAGCATTCAGTAATACCGTTCTTTCATTGTCGCCTCTCCAGAAGTATGATAAAATTCCTTTCTTTGTCATTCTTGTTCGCGGCAACGGGGGTAATTTTATATATCTTGCCAATTCAACCTTTATTTCAAAAATCAGCCATAGCTCAAAGGAACTTACAATGTGTAATATCAAGGGCAGTTTTAATGGTAGTGATATTTTGAAAACATATGCGGGGATGGCCAATACTCCTCAATTCTTCAATGAATTGTTCTCAATTCATGAGGGGTTGGATTGGGAAGATAATCTTGAAAGATTAGTGGATGCATCGTCTGCTATTCGGCCTAAGTCGCAGAAATTTTGTCCGATGCGCGCTCAACGGGAGAATATTTTTTCGTCGGTTCGGCGTGCTTTGGATTTTGTCTCTTCGGATAATTTCGTTGTTCTTTCTTCTGATTTGAATGATCGTTGCAGAAAGTGTTCAGATGCAATTATGGTCGCATCACATATTGAAAATGTTAATCTGCGTGGGCGCATAATTGAATTTTTGATTACGGCGGATGACAATATGAGAGAACGATTGAAAGAAATACTTCGGGATGAGAGTCTTCTCTTGCCGGAGTTCACAACTAGAGATGATCTGGGCGATTATGAACGTGTTTTTGACAACGGTCATACATATACCGACATTAAGACGAAAATCGTATATTTGGATTCAGCTCCGAAGGCGTATAATGTAGATAAGTTTTTGCAAAAGATGGCCGAGGAAGATTCTGTTTTTCTGTTCTTTCTAGTAGGTATAGGAGACGGGGGTATCTTTAATACTGCACTTTGCTCTGTCTATACCAATGAATTGATTGACGCCTCTGTCGTTCAGCATCATTGGGCAGGCCGGTCGACGCGAGGTGTTGTCCAATTCTCCGGGAAGTCTTTGAATGTTATTCTTAACAATCCCGAATATGTCAATCAAATAAATCAGCAGAAAGCTCAGGATTACCTTCAAAAATTGCTCGAAAGATGATTGTTTAGCTGTAATTCAGTGCTTATTCTTTCAGCAGTCTCTCGCATGTGGCGGCGATTTCTTCGATGATTTCCTGGCAGCGGGACTCTGGTATTTTGATGTCTGTGCCGGCATTGACCAGGTCTGCCTTGGTGGGAAGGCCGTTGCCCATTACTGATGTCGCATGCTCGCCTCGATAGCCTTCGCGACAGAGCGTCAGATCGTATGCCGGACTAATGCGCCAGGCGCCGGCTTCGCAAATGAAACTGAAGTTTTTCGGATGATCGTCCTTGTTTTCGGCTATGACATTGAAAACCATTCTTCTGAACTGCTGCTCGACCTGGGCAGGGTCTTGCGTCAGGAAGCCGGTCAGATGCAGCAGATTCCGGTAATCCATCGTAAGTTCATTCAATGACAGCCCAAGCAATGCGCCGGCAGTTGCGACATGAAGGCGTTTTCCGTCTCGGACGTCGAATCGTTTGGACGCAAAATATTTATTGTCAATGAGTTTGAATTCCGGGACTTCTATCCCGCAAGCAGCGGCCGCCACATTGTAATCGTACTCCATCTTGCCGAAATCAGCAGGATCATAAACGTGCCGGAACTTTACCAGCCACTCTCCTTCATCATCTTTCATCAGGCATTTTGGACGGCACCCACCGGAATTTCCGCTATTAAAATATAGAACATCTTCATCCTTGTCAGACTTCTCCGACAGGACATTGAAAGCTAAATCTTGAAGCTCATCCAGTTCAGGCAACGCCTTGTCTTCGCCCACAAAAGTTTCAGGCAGGTAGGTCAATGCTCCCATACCGGATTCGCCCACGATGCTCAGCATCTGCACCGGGGTCAATGTCGAAGCGTCAATGCCTTGTTTCCTTAGAAGCCGGCTAAGCAGGTAGCGGCCGTATCCGTCCGGGATGCTGTCGTCAAATATTCCGAAATTGCCTGCAAATGAGTCCTTCTGTGCAATGAAAAGGTCCTGGCGCAGAGGTAATTCCAGAGGTGAAACGGAAAATCCGTCAGCCAGCCATTCTCTTGAATATTGAAATACGCAATGCCTGTTGTCGGGAGCCATTGCAAGTTCACCGACTTTGCGGCCTTCCATATGTACGCTAAGTTTATTTATGATTTTCACGTTGACCTCTCTTTCTGTTTTTGTTGTTGTTGATGGTGTCGAGCTCCTTCATTGTGGTGAAGATGGCTTCGGACATGAGCTTTTTCATGTCGGATGAATAGCCCAGGGCCTTGGCTATGGCTACATAGGACGCCAGGGAAATCGTGTGGAGGCTCTCGAATTTCGCTATGGTGGAAACTGGGACGTCGGACCTCTCGCAAAGATATTTGCGGGTCCAGCCTTTTTCAAGACGACGTTTTTTCGCATTGGCCGCCATTACCTTCAAAATGTCGTCAATGCTCTCCGGGTTATATTCGTAATACATACAATGGTATCTGTTATCTGCAAAAATAGCAATAAAAATCAATATGGTAGTAATTATTTTTGTAAATAAGATAGATGAAACAAATATGTTGGTAACAATTTGTGAAGTATTTTCGGGGATAGATTTCTTTTCGAAGAAGGAGTGTACTGGGTGTACACGACTGATGAGGAAAGGAATATAGACCGAAAAGACGAGCAAAATATTTAACGATTTAATTTGCGAAATTCGTAACCGCGAACTATATTTGTAAACTTGTTTTGATTAATATTCATCTAAAATAGCAACAATATGAAACTTAAAAATTTGTTTTTAGGTTCATTCGCATTGACGGCAATGCTTTTCGCGCAGAGCTGCGATGATAAAAATGATGGACCTACAGGCGCTCCTTCAATAGAGCTTTCTACACAAACCCTTGATTTCGAGAAAGATGGCGGTTCACAGACCATCAAACTGACTGCTACCAGAGACTGGAATGTCACCAATGTTCCTGACTGGATCGCAGTAGACCCTAAGTCCGGAAATCCTGCT
>ENA-OOUZ01000176-OOUZ01000176.1-human-gut-metagenome-genome-assembly--contig:-NODE-176-length-37347-cov-2.758420_pt1 | contig 37347 bp, 39 predicted proteins | sample MGYA00241546_ERZ501274 | MGnify/ENA primary metagenome ERZ501274 (study PRJEB25962, sample SAMEA2042363) | human gut metagenome | biome: human gut; feature: human-associated habitat; material: faeces...
CTTGGGCGCCGTTTCGTATCGAAACGGCAGCTTCTGTGTTAAAAGCTCTTCAAAGGTACCCGCTTCCAATTCCTTTGCAAAGGTGTTCTGCAAAAGCTTATTGGAAAACAGGACCTGTCCGCTTTCCGGCTCCCGGATGTAAATGCCGCATTTCATGCCGTCCAGTACGGACTCCATGGACACATAGGCACAGGACAGGGAATTTTTCTGGATACGTTTTCCTAAAATACTCTGTAAAATCTTTACGGCGCCGGAGATAAACCGCACCTCTCCGCCGTCAAAATAACGTTCTTCGTTTAACTGGCACAAAGAAAGGCACATACTGCTCTCTTCGTTTTCCATAAGCGGATACAAAAGAAATGCCCTTACGCCGTCCCGGTACCACTTTTCCGCTTCCGGAATGCCCTGTATGGAGTCGGAGTCCACAATCAGAGGCTCCTTCGTAAACAGAATATCCTCCGCCGGAATTCCCCTTGTTTTTTCAAATGGGGAAACATTTCCTCTTCCGTACCACTGCGCCAGAATATCTGCCGTCCGTTCTTTTCTGTCCATGTGGCATACAAAGCCGCCGGATAATTTCAGGGTGCTTACGGTAATCTGCAGGAATTTTGCCATAATCACTTCCACGGCATCCTCACTGTCAAGAAGCTCTGTCAGTGCGGCAATTTCGTCCTGCCTGTCCTTTTTTAAGGCCGTCTCCTGCATCTTTCCTGTGGGCTCGTCCGCAAGCAGTGTCCTGCATTTATTTTCAAAAATAAGCCGGGAGCAGACCATCAGCAGATCGATGTCCTTGTAGAAATTCATTTCGGACAGGGCATTGTGACAGCCTGCCGGCACACCCGGCTCTCCTTCCGTATCGTTCAGGATGCCAAGCAGCACCCAGTTTATCATAACCCTGCCCTTTACCCGGACGGAAAGCACGGCATACTTCACATAGGGAAGCTCCGTATCCTCTACCACAAGCTCTTCCAAGGAGCCTTCTTTCACGCGTTTTAAGGCTTCCTCTATCTGCCTGTCCGTCACGATGCTCCGGAGTCTGTCCAGATCTTCCTTGTCTCCGGTAAATTCCGTGCGCATCTTTCCGTAAGCATCCACACAGCCGGCACACAAACCGGAAGCACTGCAGAAGTGCTTCTGCAGGGATAACAGTTCTTTTTCATCTATCAGACTTTTGTATGTAATCTTCCAATTCCAGTCGTCATGTTCCATCATAAGATAAACCCTCTTTCATTGATCAGTGTATCATATTACAGAATGTCACCGCAACCGTTTTGGTCAGATTTTACACTATTTGTTACTTTTTCATAACTTTTCCGGCTGCCTTCGATACACTGATAGCCAGAAGAATTTTCACCACATCGGGAACAATGTAAGGAACCACGCATGCCATCAGGGCAGCTGCCAGGCTGATTGTTTTACCCTGCTGCACATAAACTTTCATAAACCAGGCGGTACCGAAAGCATAACAGGCAGCGAGACCGAGAATACAGCTTAAAAGAAGCACAAAAAAGTTTTTCTTTTTCATAAGCGCCGTCACCAGCCAGAATACAAACCCGGAGAATAAGAATCCTACGATATAACCGCCGGTCATACCGGTCAGTACACCAAGACCGCCCTTAAAGCCGGCAAACACAGGGGCGCCTACCGCACCAAGTAAAATATACACAACAATACTGATGGTTCCTTTTTTACCGCCCAGAGTACAAAGTGCTGCAAAAATCGCAAACACCTGCAACGTGAAGGGAATATTGGGTATGGGGATCACAATCCAGGCACATACGGCCATCAGCGCCGCAAAAAAGGCAATCTGGGTCATATCCAGTATCGTTAATTTCATTTTGTTTTTCTTCTGTTCTTCCATGGGAAGTCCTCCTGTTAATTGTAAATATATTTTTTCAAACATTTACAATTATAAGGACAGCCACCCGATTGTCAAGTTATTTTTTATTTGCCTTTACAATTTATTTTTCTTCTGTGGTAAAAGAAAGGAAAATCTGTTATGATGAAAGAACAAAAATCATGATGCAGCCTGCCTTAAGAATACGGGCTGTCGAAAGGCACGGTGTTTGTTATGACAAAGGACAAGGTTCTTGCCTTACTTAAAAATCAGACGGATTATCTGTCCGGTGCATGGATCAGTGAGCAGATCGGGGTCAGCCGCATGGCAGTCAGTTCTGCCGTAAAAGCCCTCCGGGAGGAAGGCTACGACATCGCCTCCTCTACCAACAGAGGCTATCTGCTTAAAAATGCACCCGACTTATTAAATACGGGGGAAATCATGGGATATCTGCCGGAGGGATTCTCCGGTTCCATTCTGTGCTTAGACTCCGTGGACTCCACCAACCGGTATTTAAAATCCCTTGCCTTAAACGGCGCCGAAAACTATACAGTGGTTCTCTCAAACGAACAGACAAACGGAAAGGGAAGAGTGGGCAGAGCCTTCAGCTCCCCAAAAGACAAGGGGATTTACCTCTCCCTGCTTCTGTATCCGCAAAGTCTTCCCGGCGGCTTTCTGCAGCTTAGTGACAGTCCCTCGCCTGCACGGCGCTGGCGGTGCGGAATGCCATCTCTTCCGTCTGCAGCACGGATATTCAGATTAAATGGCTGAATGATTTAATGGCGGATGGACGCAAGCTCAGCGGCATCTTAACGGAAATGTCCATGGAAAGTGAAAGTGACCATGTAGAATATGTGATTATCGGCATCGGCATCAATGTAAACCAGATGCTCTCCGATTTTGACGACTCTCTTAAGGAAAAAGCGGTGTCCCTGCGGATGCTCACCGGTACAAAACAGTCCCGTGCAAAGCTGACAGCTGCCCTTTTACAGGAAATGACCGCCATGCTCTCCCACTTTCCCGACAAGCTTCCCTCCTATTTAGAAGCCTACCGGGCGGCAAACTTAACCCCCGGCAGAAAAGTGACCTTAAACGGTCCCGAAGGAATCCGCAGCGGTATTGCGGAAGAAATTGAAAACGACTTTTCCCTGCGGGTAAGACTGGATAACGGAGAAATACTAAAGGTACGTGGGGGAGACTTAAAACAGGAGGGGCTGTATTGACAGCATAAAACTTCCACAGTGAAAACCATTAAAGCAAACAGACCTTCCCACATACAAAAACAAGGGCTGCCGCAATGCGACAGCCCTTTTCCTGTTCTGTTATACTATTTACAAACACATCATTCATCCGTGCTGTAGTTGGGAGCTTCCTTGGTGATATGAATATCGTGAGGATGGCTTTCCTTTAAGGATGCAGCAGAAATCTTGACAAATCTGCCGTTTTCCTTCAGCTCTTCGATGTTGTGGGTACCGCAGTAACCCATACCGGAACGGAGACCGCCCATAAGCTGGAATACGGTATCTTCTACATTGCCCTTGTAAGCAACACGTCCTTCTACACCTTCGGGTACAAGCTTCTTGGCATCTGTCTGGAAATAACGGTCCTTGCTGCCGTTTTCCATAGCTGCAATAGATCCCATTCCGCGGTATACCTTGTATTTTCTACCCTGGAACAGTTCAAACTCTCCCGGGCTTTCTTCACAACCTGCGAAGATGGAACCCATCATACATACGTTGCCGCCTGCTGCAATTGCCTTTGTCATATCGCCGGAGTACTTGATACCGCCGTCTGCGATGATGGGGATGCCATACTCTTTAGCTACGGCGTAGCAATCCATAATAGCGGAAATCTGGGGAACACCGATACCTGCCACGATACGTGTGGTACAGATGGAACCCGGACCGATACCGACTTTAACGGCATCCGCACCGGCTTCGATTAAAGCCTTTGTTCCTTCGCCCGTTGCCACATTGCCGGCGATAACCGGTAAATCGGGATATTTTTCTTTAATCATCTTAACGCAGCGGAGTACGTTTGCGGAATGTCCGTGTGCGGAGTCCAGTACGACTACGTCCACCTTGGCATCTACCAGGGCTGCAACTCTTTCCAGCACGTTTGCGGTAATGCCGACTGCGGCACCGCAGAGAAGTCTGCCCTGTGCATCCTTTGCTGCCAGAGGATATTTGATGGTCTTTTCAATATCCTTGATGGTGATAAGACCCTTCAGATTGTAATCGGCATCAACAATGGGAAGCTTTTCCTTTCTTGCCTTGGCGAGAATCTTTTTTGCCTCTTCCAGAGTGATTCCTTCCGGAGCCGTAATCAGACCTTCGCTGGTCATGGACTCTTTGATTTTCTTGGAGAAATCTGTTTCAAATTTCAAATCGCGGTTGGTAATGATACCAACTAATTTACGTCCCTCGGTAATGGGAACGCCGGAAATACGGAACTTAGCCATCAGTGCATCGGCATCTGCCAGGGTGTGCTCCGGAGAAAGTGAAAACGGATCGGTAATAACGCCGTTCTCGGAACGCTTTACCTTGTCCACCTCTTCTGCCTGCGCCTCAATAGACATATTCTTGTGAATGATACCGATACCGCCCTGTCTTGCCATGGCAATCGCCATACGGTGCTCGGTAACGGTGTCCATGCCGGCACTCATCATCGGAATGTTCAGCTTAATCGTCTTTGTAAGCCATGTTGTCAAATCCACCTGATTGGGAATTACCTCAGAATATCCGGGAACCAAAAGGACATCATCAAAGGTAATACCTTCGCCAATAATCTTTCCCATTCTTTCCTCCTTGTGCGTATTTATTATGTTGTTCATTTTGTGAAAAAATAAGTACTGTAAATGTTTATGAGTTTAGCAAACTCACACCTGCCTGTCAAGTGTCAAAGTCTAATCCGTAAACACTTTTCTCGGGGAAGCATTGCGCATTGCCTTCACAAATTCCTCATTGGGACTTAAGACAATTCGGCGGTTGCCTTCGTAATACATCACATAACGCAAGTCCGGCTTTTCCTCCACGCCGATGCTGTAATCGGTTTCCTTTGCATTTCTGTTTTTATAAGAATCCAGATGGTAAGAATGAATGGGAGCTAAAATTTCCATTCTTTCCACTTCAAAGGTTTCCGCTTTTTTTCTTTTGGTTTTGCCAAAAATTTTGTCCACGGAAAATTCCTTGTCCAGATACAGGTATTCAAATTCCACGTCGGCATACAGACCCGCAAAATAAGCACCCACGCCGGTTCCGACCGCAATCAGTAACGGCAGACCGTAAAGCATCATCAGCAGTCCCATCAGACCGAATACCACGGTCAGCATTATCAGTAAAATTTTTAAGAATTTCAATCCGGAAGCCTTTTCTCTCTTTACCAGATGTTCTACATATACTTCGCTCATTCGTACCCCTTGCCTTTCTGTTATTCAGGTTCTTAAAATAGGATAGTACATTTTAAAAAAGAAAGCAAGGATTTATATTTTTTTAATATTCTTCTTCCGTTTCGTTCATTGACAGAAAATATCCCGGACAGTATCATAGAAAATATATTTATAATAGATGGAAAGGACGTATTTTTATGCCGGTAATGGATGAATTCAGGGAAGAACGGGAAGCGATAAAGCAGAAAAGCAGGAAAGAGCAGTGGGATTATTTCTGGGGGTATTATAAATGGTATGTCATCGGGGGGGCGGCGCTGCTTGCCGTTATCATCTACATTATTTATACAAGAGTCACCACAAAAAATGAAGTGCTGTTCGGCATTGCCTTAAACAGCTCCCTGACGGAAATCGGCACGGATGCCTCCGAAGAGCTGCTTGCCGGTTATGTGTCCTCCATGGGGCTGGACCCTTCCAAAAACGAGGCCTATTTAAGCACCGGGCTTTATATGAGAGCGGACAACGCCCAGGCATCCTACCAGGCAAACCAGTCCATCGCCACCTACGTGGCTGCCAGAAGTCTGGATATCTGCATCATGGATGAAGCAAGCTTTGCCATGTACGGTTACGACTGCACCTTTTTGAATTTGGAAACCTGTCTCGATAAAGAATTTCTCGACTCCGTTTCCGACAAACTCTTTTATGTGGACCTGCCGCTTGCGGAGGAATACCGCAGACGTCAGGATGAAGACGAGTCCACGGAGGATATGGTATTTCCCGCCGGCTCCGATACGGAAAGCATGGACGACCCGCACCCCGTGGGAATAGATGTCAGCGGCTGCACCGGGCTGCTTCGCGCTTACGGTTATACCGAAGAGGACGGACCTCTTTATATCGGCATTGTCCGCAACTCCAAACGCACGGACGCCGCCGTTAAATTTGTGCAGTTTCTCTTTTCTTCTTCAGAGAACAATACCCTGCCACAATCGCACTGATAATCAGCGGCAGGTAATAATTGATGCCTCTTGTTACACACATGGATATGGTCAGTGTCCCGCCGGTGAAAACAGAACCGAATATAGCGGCATACACCAGCTCCGTTACCCCCTGGGAGCCCGGCAGGGGCAGCATATCCACCGTTATGTAAACTACCGCCTGCAGAGCCATGATGGGGATGACTCCGGTACCGGAAAGTCCCATTCCCCTGTAGACGAAATACGTCAGTCCGAACACCGCACATCTCTGTACAAACGTCACTGCCAGGATATGCAGAATCACCTGGACATGCGTCCGCAGAAACACCACCGTATCGGCATACTGCAGCACCATTTCATGCAGCTTTTCCCTTCTTTTCGGAGAATCCTTTAACAGATGGATTTTAATAAGGAACCTCTCCGGCACCAGAATGATTTTCTCAATTTTCGCCCCGAAAGCAAGTAACAGGAGCAAAGACAATACCAGCACGGAGTTCAGCGCCAGTCCTAAAAAATAAAGTGGCATGAGATTGCCCATATTGTCCTTAAGCCCCTGCCACCAGAACAGGGCAATGCCGATACCCATGAGCACCAAAATCAGCTTGTACGCCATGGCAGCGCAGACCAATGCTATGGTGCTGTGCACAAAGGAATGTCCGTCCCTGTTCATATAATATAGCTGCATGGGCTGTCCGCCGGATGCAGAAGGTGTAATGCCGGAATAAAAGAAGCCCACAAAAGCGTACTTAATGCACTGCAGGAAGCCCGCTTTTTCTCCCAGCGAATGAAACATATGGAAAAACAGAAGTCCCTCCGCTCCCACAAAAAAAATTGCCATGGCGATTGCCAGTCCCAGATAAATTTTATTCATGCCGGCTACCGTATGCAGCACTTCCGTTAAATCCTGATTTTTGAGCACCACAAAAACTGTGGCTCCCATAATAACCAGAAACAATAAAACACTCAGTAATTTTTTTACATTCATTTCTCTTCCAAACCTTTTATTTCTCTGTCTGTTATTCCCCTTTTTGCTCCACCGCAATAATGTGGCAGTACGGGAAATCTTTATCTGTATCCTGACGTAAAGTAAACGTGTAGTATTCCCCTTCCGTCAGGGTGAAATCCAGTTTCTTTTTTACTTCCTCCGGGAAAACCGCTTTGGTCTCAAACATGCCGTCCCCGCTCACTGCGCTTACCAGCTCGTAACCGTCGTATTCCTCTACTGCCGTCACCTTAAGTTCCATGCTGCTCACACCCGACAGCATTTCCGTAGCAGAAGAATTTTCCACCGCAGCGCCGTTCTCCGCTTCTTCCGAATACGCATCGTCACATTCCCCGGGGAAGGCATCTGCAAACGCCGTATCCGCGCTGTCCGCAGCTATCCCCTCCGTATCCGTCATACCCGTCGTGTTTTCTTTGGCGGCTGTCATGTCCTGCACGCTCATAGGCGCAGCATTTTCGGCAGTGTTCTTGGCCTGCGTCATGCGAAGAAACCCCGGCACTGTCACAAGCGCCACAAAGGCTCCGTAGCGTATCCAGACCTTGCGGATAGCTGCCTGCGTCAGAGCACCGTTACCAGACTTTGCCGTCTGCTCTGTCTTTTGCGGAAGTCCCGCCTCTATCCGGTTCCAGAGGTCGGGTGTTTCTTCGGCGCATGCTTTTTTATATTCTTCGTCAAGCTTCTTCATACCCATACCTCCTTAATTTCTTCATGGCTTCCCTGTACCGCCAGGTGACGGTGCCCATGGGCGAGCCCAGTAAGTCCGCAATCTCCTGAAAGGTCATGCCGCTCATGATCTTTAAATGCACAACCTCCCGCTCCGGCTCCTTCAGTAAGGAAAACGCCTCCTTCACGGTCAGGCTGCCGACAACTTCCTCTTCCACACTTTTGCCGTCCGTGGCATGAAGCGCCCTGGATGCCGCTTCCGTACAGTCCTCTTCCCCGGAGCCTGCCCGCATCTGAAAGTCCACCGGCTCCTCCCGGCGTTTTTTCCGCAAGGTATCTATGGCTAAGTTGCGGGCTATGGTCGCCATCCAGCCCTTATGTCCGTTGCCCGCCCGGTAAGAATCCGACTTTTCCCAGAGCTTTATAAAAAACTCACTGGTCACGTCCTCCGCTTCTTCCCTGCTTGCAAGCAGGGAGCGGACAATACCGTATATGTACGAAACATACTCTTCGTAAACCTGCCGCAGCCCGTCTTTGTCTCCCCGGTTCATGGCCTGTATGCATTCTGAAAATTTCTCCTCGGTCACACTGATTCCTTCCCAAGAATCCCGCTTCTGTCATAGTAACGAAACAGAACCCCCTCATTTATGGTAAATTTCGTGTTACTTTACATAATCTTTTAATTCGGTTTCAATCAGATTCAGAGACTCTGAAAGGGCATGGAGCTGCTTCTTCAATTCCTCCGTATCGCTTCTGTCCTTCTTGTAACAGATACGGTGCTCCATGCTGGACCAGAAATCCATGGACAGGGTACGGAACTGCACTTCCACCGGATAGTACTCCATGGCGTCCATGGTATGAAGTGGCACCCCGAAAATGATGTGATAGCTGCGGTAGCCGTTGTCCTTGGGATTTTTGATGTAATCCTTTTCCTTGATAACGATTAAATCCTCATGCCGTTTCAGGGCTTCCACCATCTCGTAAACCTCTGTCTGAAAATAACAGATGACGCGGATGCCCGCAATGTCCATCAGGTAATCCTTGGCATTCATCACACTGTCGGTTACACCAATGCGCGCCAGCTTCTCCTCCATGCTCTTCTTTTCCTTGATACGGTACTGCATGTGATGTACCGGCTGGTTTTCTTCGGTATGGCTTCGGTCGTATATATTGTGATTTAATATTTCCAGTCTGGTTTTCATCAGATTCATGGCATCCTCGTAAGGCCGGATTAAATCGTAATACTGTTCGTTAGTCATGTTCTGTTCCTTTCGGTTTGCTTCTGAATTTACAGTATACTCTATTTTTGTATAGAGGTCATGTCCGAAATGTAAAAAAATCCGAAAACATTTCTTAAGATTTTATAAGATAATGCTTTCGGATTTCTCATTTTACATTTTAAGTCAAAAAATTTATACGGAAACGGTGTACGCGGTCTGGAAGGACGTGTTGGGCAAAAGCTCGCTGCCCCATTCCCTTTCCTCAAAACTTCCGTCAAAACGGACGCTGTCACATCTGCCGTACCATGGCTCGATGCAGATGAACGGTGCGTTCTTACCCACCGGCGACCATACACCGAACAGGGGCGCATCGAATTTCACGGTAAGGTAGGGAACCTTTTCGGAATCACACAGGGAAACCTCCTGTGTCTGGCGGTTTTCAATAATAAGCGCATCCTCCGCAAACAACTCTTCCGTCACAGGCAGATAGCCGCCGTCCTCCAATGTAATCTTTTCTACCGTATCGGAGGCCAGACCTCCCTCCAGCTTTCGGTTGACCAGTTCTTTTACCCCTTCAAATTTCAGATAACAGGTAATTCGTTCCGCCTCTCTCTTTTCGCAGCGGAAAGCCGGATGTCCGCCGATGGAGAAATACAGCGGCTCTTCCGAAAGGTTGGTCACACGCCACATCACCTTTACCTTCCGTCCTTCCAATTTATAGCCGATTTCCAGCACGAACGGGAACGGATATTTTTCCAGTGTGGCTTCCTGCTCGGTTAGACAGAACCAGATTTCCCCTTCTGATTCTTCCGTCAGGCAGAAATCCATATCCCTGGCAAAGCCGTGCTGGGACATATGATAGGTCTTATCCTTAAAACGGTAGGTATTGTTCTTTACCGCACCCACAATAGGGAACAGAACGGGGGACACCCTGCCCCAGTAAGCGGCGTCGCCGCACCACATGTATTCCCTGCCGGTCTTTTTATCCTTCAGGGAGCGTACCTCCGCACCGTGGCTGCTGATTACCAGTATTAATTCTTCATTTTCTATGGTGTAATTCATGCTTTGTCCTTTCCGGTCCCGTTTACCGTGGAGAAAATCAGTTCCATGGAACCAGTGAGCGTCGCATCCCCGTAAACAGCCGGGAGAATGAAATGGTCACCCTTCTTTACCGGAGTGCCGTCAATGCTGCCCTCGCCGTCCAGCACGCTGCCCAGCATAAAAGGTCCTTCCATGGGCACGGTTACGCCCTTTTCCACTGTTACCTTGTAAACCTTGTAGAATTCACAACTGATCAGTTCATTTACCGTATCCTTCGGCATATCCTGGGTATGGCTGACTGCCTTTTCCGCGGAAGTATCCGGCACGGTAATCACATCGATGCTCTGCTGTACGTGAAGCGGTCTTTCCTTGCCGTCCACCAGTCTGTGGTAATCGTATACACGGTAGGTAATGTCGCTGCTCTGCTGGGTTTCCAAAATGGTAAAGCCACCCTTGATGGCATGCACGGTACCGGGCACAATCTGGATGAAGTCACCCTTCTTTACCGGCATCTGGCGGACCAGTTCTTCGTATCTGTCTTCGTGAATCATCCGGGCAAGTTCTTCTCTGGTCTTTGCATGGTGGCCGATGACAAGGCTTGCGTCCTCCGGGCAGTCCATGACATACCAGCATTCGGTCTTGCCGTAAGGGCAGCCTTCGTGCTCTCTGGCATAGGCATCGTCCGGGTGAACCTGGATGCTTAAATCCGCATCCGCATTGATGATTTTCACCAGAAGAGGGAATTCCTCCGCCTGAATGTTTCCGAACAGTTCCCTGTGAGTTTTGTAAAGCTCGGAAAGCTTCATGCCGGCGAATTCTCCGTTCTTAACGGTATCGTCCCCATTGGGATGCGCGCTGATACCCCAGCACTCGCCGGTGGAATCCCCGGCTCCTTCGTAATGAAATTCATCGCGAAGCTTTTTACCGCCCCATACCACATCCTTTAAGCAGGGGTTCAAAAAAAGAATTTCTTTATTTTCCATACTAATTACGCACCTTTCGTATTGATGTCCCTATTATATACTGTCGGAGCCTAAAAATCCATCTTACATTTTTGCACATTTATGCTTCGATAATATGATACAGACGTCCCTTGTAATCGCCCCACAGGTTCTCTGCCAGAATACCTGCCTGCATCAGGGTTCTGCCGTTGTAGGTACGGTCTTCGCCTTCGATGCGGTAAATCTTTTCCGGCGCCAGTCCCTTTAATAAAATGCGGCGGGAGTGGGAGTTGGGTCTGCCCATTACCTGAATGTAGGTCATAAGGGCTTCGGATTTGTCCTTTGCCACTACCATGTAGCAGTCATACATTCTGTTTTCACGGAACGAAGCAATCCGGTAATAATCACCGGTGCGCACCAGGTCATTGTACTTGTGGTACATTTTTACCTGGTCGGGAATCATCTTTCTGTCCTCTTCGGGAATGCGGGTAATATCCAGCTCGTAGCCGAATGTACCTGCCAGCGCCACATAGCCCCTGGTTTCAAACGGCGTGGTACGCCCTACCGTGTGGTTCGGGCAGTCGCTGACATGGGCTCCCATGGCGGAAAGCGGGTAAATAAGAGCCGTGCCTTCCTGGATGGTCAGTCTTTCGATGGCATCCGTGTCATCGGAGCACCAGATCTGCGGGCTGTAGTAAAGCATGCCGGCATCAAAGCGTGCGCCGCCGCCGGAGCAGTTTTCCAGAAGCAGGTGCGGGAATTCCGTTACCAGTCTTTCCTGCAGGCTGTACATACCCAAGACATATCTGTGGAACAGCTCGCCCTGGCAGTCTGTGGAAAGGGCTGCGCTTCCCATGTCGCACAGCGGACGGTTCATATCCCATTTTACATATTCGATGTTGGCACTGTGCAGGATTGCGGAAAGTCTTTCAAAAATGTAATCCTGGATTTCCTTGCGGGACATATCCAGCACATACTGGTTGCGGGCAAGTCCCGGGGTTCTGCCGGGAATGGCGATCGCCCAGTCGGGATGCGCGCGGTACAAATCGGAGTCGGGGCTTATCATTTCCGGCTCAAACCAGATACCGAACTTAAGCCCTGCCTTGTTGACCTCGTCAACCAGATATTTCAGGCCGCCCTTTAACTTCTCTTCGTTTACAAACCAGTCGCCCAGCGCACGGTTGTCATCGCAGCGGTTGCCGAACCAGCCGTCGTCCATAACCAGCATCTCAATGCCGTCCTTTGCCGCTTCCTTTGCAATGGCAAGCAGCTTGTCGGTGTTGAAATCAAAATAGGTGGCTTCCCAGTTGTTAATGAGGATGGGACGCTTTTTATCACGGTACTCGCCGCGGATTAAATGCTGTCTGTAAAGGTCGTGGAACACACGGCTCATGCCGCCGATACCTTCCTTAGAGTAAACCAGAACTGCTTCCGGTGCCTGGAACTCTTCTCCGGGATTTAATTTCCAGGAAAAGCCTGCCGGGTTGATACCGGTCATCAGGCGGATGTTGTCAAACTGTCCCTTGTCCGCCAGTGTCATGCAGTTGCCGGAATAAATTAAATGCATACCGTAAATATCGCCGGTATCCTGTGTGGTGCTGTGGGAAAGAAGCGCCATGAACGGCTGCTGCTGATGCCCGCTTTCACCGCGCAGGGAAGAGGTACTCTGTACACCGTGGTTTACGGGAGTACGGTCAATATAACGTTCTCTTGCCCAGGAGCCGTGCAGGATAATCTTGTCGTAGCCCACATCATCCATATCGATGGATGCGGACATTACTTTTTCAAGCATCACCGGCTCCGTGCCGGCGTTTACGATGCGGACGCTTCTTACTACCGCATCAATATCTTCAAAAATGCTGTAGGACAGAATGGCTTTTACGTGAAGCACCTTGTCCTCCAGTGTAAGCTCCAGGGTTTCCGTATCCTCTTCGCTGCCCCAGGTAGCGGGCAGTCCCTGTAACTTTTCCTTCCCCCTGTAAATGCGGTAATCCGTTAAATTTAACTGCAGGGCATTGTGTCCGCCCGCGCTCTTTACAACGATGGCGCTTTCCCTGTAGTCCCCGATACCCTGTGTGGGGTATTCCTGGGGGAAGCAGTCTAAAAAGGAAAGTCTATCACGGCTGTTTTTGTCCGGGGTAAAAGGAGCTTCTCCCGTACGCATCAGATAAGTGACATCGTCCTCTGAAAGTCTTTCTCCGTAGTAAGCATGTCCTACGAACTTTTCTGCATCCGCAATGCCGATTACATAGGATGTATTCGGCGTATTTAACATAAAACTATTACTTTTTTCCTGATAGATAATTGCCATAAAGCCTGTCCGCCTTTCTTGGTTTTTCGCTTCTGTAAGCCCATTGTACTGATTTTTTACCCATATTTCTATAATCATTCCTGACTTTTTGCAAATATACAGGTTGTTATTTTTAACATTCCATGATAAAGTAATAAAAAGGAGATATGACTATGGATATTAAGAATGTGCCCAATCTGCCACTCTATGTGGACTGTGCCTATATGAACGGAAACTGGAAGTACTATTCCATGGATGTACACAGCCATGGTCTGTTTGAATGCAACTATATTGCGGAAGGGAGCTGTGTGTATGAAATAGCCGGAAAGGAATACCCTCTCGCTAAGAGGAACCTTATTCTTTTAGACTCTTCCATTCCCCACCGCATTCATTTTAACCATGAGCGTCCCTGCACGGTACTGGGCTTTTCTTTGTCCTTTGATGCGGCGCCCGGACAGGCTGCCTTTCCGCCTTTTCTGCAGTTACTAAACAGTTCTTTAGACATCTGCCTTTTATTCTCTTCCTTAGAGGATGTGCGCATCTTTCCGGATGCCCGCAGCTTAAAGCCCGACATGCTGCGGCTGTACCACGAATACGAAGGCAGGCGCGACAATCTTTACTTAAACAGCTTAAGCTATCACTTTTTAGCCGAGCTGTCCCGCCTTCCCATGACGGAGAAATCCTCCGCCCAGTATTATGTAGAAAAAGCCACCGACTATATTCGTGAGGCCTTCTATCTGATTAAAAACAACGAGCAGATTGCCGACCACATCGGCTTAAATGCCACGTATCTGGAGCGCATTTTCAAGCGGGCGACCGGCACCTCCCTCTGGGAAAGCGTCACTTCCTGCCGCCTGAAAGCCGCCGAGGAGCTTTTAGCCAATCCATCCATTCCCATTCAGGACATCGACACCATGATCGGCTTTGCCAACCGGCAGACCTTCTATCTGCAATTTAAAAAGAAATACGGTATGTCGCCGTCGGCATACCGTAAATCGCTTGTGTTGAAGAAATAAATCATAATACACTAATTCTCACTCAGCACGAACTGGCTGTTGTAGAGTTCTGCATAGAAGCCCTTTTTCTCAAGCAGCTCCTCGTGTCTGCCCTGCTCGATGATGTGCCCATCGCGCATCACTAAGATGATGTCGGCATCCACGATGGTAGACAGACGGTGGGCAATGATAAAGCTGGTTCTGCCCTTCATCATCTTGGCAAACGCCTTCTGGATACGGATTTCCGTACGGGTATCGATGGAGGAGGTTGCCTCGTCTAAGATTAACATGGGTGGCAGGCAGAGCATAACTCTGGTGATACACAAAAGCTGCTTCTGTCCCTGGGAAAGTCCCTCACCGTCCTCGGAAAGCACGGTGTCGTAACCGTTCGGCAGACGCTTGATGAAGCTATGGGAATGGGCTGCCCTGGCTGCCGCAATCATTTCCTCATCCGTTGCATCGGGCTTGCCCATAATCAGGTTTTCTCTTACCGTTCCCGCCTTCAGCCAGGTTTCCTGCAGCACCATACCATAATTTTCACGCAGGCTCTTTCTGGTGAGCTTACGGATATCGGTATCATCCACCGCAATGCTTCCCGCATCCACATCATAGAAACGCATGAGCAGGTTGATAATCGTGGTCTTGCCGCAGCCGGTAGGCCCGACAATCGCCACTCTCCTGCCGCTTTCCACATGCAGATTCAAATCCTCGATTAACTTTCTGTCCGGGTCATAGGAGAATGCCACATCGGTAAGCTCCACTCTGCCGTCCGCATGGGTGAGCACCCTGGCATCCGCAGGCTCTTCCACCTGGGGAGTTTCTTCAATCAGTTCAAAAATACGTGCCGCACAGGCAAGCGCATTCTGGAATTCCGTAAACACGCCGGAGATTTCGTTGAAGGGCTTGGTATACTGGTTGGCGTAGCTTAAGAAGCAGGACAGCACACCGACGGTAATTCTGCCGGAAATAACGGACAGCGCACCCACGATGCAGACACCGGTATACACCAAGCTGTTTACAAAACGGGTTGCCGGATTTGTGGTAGAGGAAAAGAAAATCGCCTGCAGGGAGTATCTGGAAAGCTTTTCGTTTATTACATCAAAACGCTTCATGGCTTCCTCTTCATAGGAGAACGCCTGCACGACCTTCTGATTTCCAATCATTTCATCAATCAATGCGGTCTGCTCGCCCCTGGTTTCGGACTGCAGCTTAAACATGCGGTATGTCTTTTTCGCAATGAAGTTTGCCACCAGCATGCTGACAGGTGTAATACAGATAACCACCAGTGTAATGCCCACATTCTGACGGAACATGAAAATCAGGGTTCCGAAAATGGTAAGGACACCGGTGAACAGCTGGGTAAATCCTAAAATCAGACCGTCGGAGAACTGATCCACATCCGCAATGACACGGCTTACGATTTCGCCGTAGGGATGGGCATCCAGATACTTCAGGGGTAAAATCTGGATTTTGTCAAACGCATCCTTACGGATGTCCTGTACCACATGGTAGGCAATGCGGTTGTTGCACACGCTCATAATCCACTGGGTGAGCGCCGTCAGCAGAATGGCAATGCCCATTTTCTTTAAGATTTCCAAAAGGACTGTAAAATCTACCTGGCCGGGACCGATAATCGCATCCACCGCATCACCGGTGAGAATGGGGATATACAAAGTAAACGTAACGGTCAGCGCCGCACAGACAATGGAGCACAGTAAGAAAAACCAATATTTTCCGATATAACGAAGTACTTTTTTCATGGTAGAACCATTGTTTTTTGTCTTCATACCTATGCCTCCTTTCTCTTATCCGGGTACTGGGAATAGTAAATTTCCTGATAAACGCTGCAGGAAGCGAGCAACTCATCATGTGTTCCAATACCTGCCACGTTGCCGTCATCCAGGACAATAATGCTGTCCGCCGCAAGCAGGGAGGAAGCACGCTGGGATACGATAAATACCACAGGTGTTTTCTCCATGCCGTGAATGGCTTTCCGCAGCTTTAAGTCGGTTGCATAGTCCAGTGCGGAAGCGCTGTCGTCCAGAATGAGGATTTCCGGTTTTCTGACCAGCGCCCTTGCAATGGTCAGACGCTGCTTCTGACCGCCGGAGAGGTTCTTGCCGCCCTGGCTGACCATGGTTTCCATGCCTTCCGGCTTGTTGTCCACGAACTCTGCCGACTGGGAAATTTCCAGTGCGTCGCGGAGCATTTTTTCTATGGTTTCATCCCTGCTGTCAGGATTTTCTTGCAGCTTCTTTTTGTATTCTTCGGGAAGTCCCATTAACAGGTTTTCCCGGATGGTGCCCTTAAACAGAACTGCCTTCTGGGGTACCATACCAATCTTGGCACGAAGCGCCTTATAGTCGTAGTCTTCCGCTGCCACACCGTCGATTTTGACACTTCCCTTTGTAGCTTCGTAAAACCGGGGAATTAAGTTTACCAGCGAAGATTTACCGGAACCGGTACCGCCGATAACACCGATGGTCTGCCCTCTCATTGCCTTAAAATCAATGTCCGTTAAGCTTTCCGCGCCGGCGCCCGGATAGGTCAGGGACACATGTTCAAAGGAAACCACGGGAACATCTTCCTTCGCTTCGGTTTCCGTTACCTTGCCGTTGGTAAGACCGGGAGTAAGCTCTAAAACGGCTTCAATACGGTTGCCGCAGGCAATGGACTTGTTGACGGTAATAATTAAATTTGCCAGCTTGATCAACTCCACCAGAATCTGGGACATGTAGTTTACCAGCGCCAGCACCGCACCCTGTGTCAGAATGCCATTGTCCACCTTTACGGCACCCACCCAGAGGAGAACTACCAGACCGCCATTTATGATGATGTAGGTTGCCGGGTTCATAACGGCGGAAATTCTTCCTACAAACATCTGGAAGCCGGTCAGCTTTTCATTGGCTTCGTCAAATGCTTTTCTTTCTTCCTCTTCCTTATGGAACGCACGCAGGACTCTCACACCGGTTAAGTTACCTCTGGTAACGCCGAGGAGCCTGTCCAGACCGCCCTGCACTTTTTTGTATAAGGGAATGGTTATCAGCATGATGCCGAATACCACGATGGACAGAAGAGGGATAACTACCACAAAGATAAGCGCTGCTTTTACATCAATGGTAAATGCCATAATCATGGCGCCGAACACGATGAACGGAGAACGTAGGAACAGACGGAGCACCAGATTGACACCGTTCTGCACCTGGTTGATATCACTGGTCATACGGGTAATCATGGTGGATGTACCCATGTGGTCTGTCTGCGCATAGGACAGCTTCTGCATGTGTCCAAACAGCACGTGTCTTAATTTTGTAGCAAATCCCACCGCAGCCTTGGCTGAAAAGTACTGCGCCGTAATGGAGCACGCCAGACCAATCAGACCAAGCGCTATCATCAGAAGGCACATTTTTCCCACATACCCCCTGTCGGAATTGACAATACCGATATCTACGATTTTTTTCACCACAAGAGGCACCAGCAATTCAAAAGAAGCCTCCAGCATCTTGAACAAAGGCGCTAAAATGGATTCTTTTTTGTAGTCCTTAAGATACACAAGAATTTTTTTCATAGAGCGAGCTTTCCTTTCTCTGTTTCCTGCTGCCGATTGCAGGGCTGCTTTTCCTGTTACAAGGCAACTTTTTTATTTTATCACAATACAGTTAAAATGAGAAGCCGGATAAAAAAACAGGCAAAGTTTTTTAATAAAAATGGGAAAAGTTTTTGACAGGGAGATTGTCTTTTTGTCGGAAATCCCGTATAATAGATATGGAATGAACACATAGCAGGAGGTTTCTATATGGAGCAGATGACACATTATGCCCACTCCTTTTTAAGAAGAAAAAAAATCGCACCGGCAGATATCCGTTATCTGATTCGCACCGGCGCCCAGACGGAGCTGCATCTTTTGGACGGCCGCACCCTAAATACCTACATCGGCTTAAAAGCATTTTCCGATGCCCTGCCCAAAGAGGACTTTCTCCGTATCAATAAAGGTGTACTGCTTGCCAAATCGCAAATTGTAAAGATTTACCGTGGCACCTACCTCACCACGGACGGAAAAAGCTTCACCGGCCGTACCCACGATCCCATCCAGCACAAGACCATTATGAAGGAGCTTGCAAAAAGCCAGGCGCGTCATTCCAAAGAGGTCAGTGCCGAATTAAATACCCGTTTTTCCGTTTTGGATATCATGCCGGCGCCTTTCTGCGTGATTGAGCTGGTATTTGACGAAAAAGGCAAAGAAACCACCTTCATCTTCCGCTACTGCAACGACTCCATGGGCGAGCTTTCCAATCAGCCGGTAGCCCAGATGATGAACCATTCCTTTTACGATATCTTTGAAAATGCGGACGAAAGATGGCTGCCCGAATATGCGGAAATCTGTATCAACGGCGGTTCCAATGTACTTCACGGTTACAGCCGGGCGCTTGACAGGGATTTGTCCATCTACTGTTTCCAGCCGGAAAAAGGCTTCTGTGCCTGCCTTCTGATTGACAAGGCTACACTGGCATAGCCTGCCTGTATATTCACAGTTTCTGAAAACCAAAAGTCACCGGTGCTTTCTTTCGAAAGTTTCCGGTGACTCTTTTTATATTCTTACTTTCTTTCGGAATTTCTAAATCTCAACTTCGCCTTCAAATACGGTAGCTGCGGGACCTGTCATGAAAACCAGATCGGCATCCCTGTCCCAGAAAATTTCCAGTTCCCCGCCGAGCAGCTTTACGGTAACCTGATTTTCGGTAAGACCGTTTAAGATACAGGCCACTACCGTAGCGCAGGCGCCGGTTCCGCAGGCAAGGGTTTCACCGGTTCCTCTTTCCCAGACGCGCATTTCCACCGTGTTTCTGTCGATTACCTTTACAAACTCCGTGTTGGTCCGCTTCGGAAATCTTTCGTGATTTTCAAAATAAGGACCGATTTTTTCAATGGCAAGGTCTGCCACATTATCCATAAAAACAACTGCATGGGGATTGCCCATGGACACGCAGGTCATGCGGTATTCTTTTCCCTGTACGGTAATGGGGGCATCCAGCACGGTTTCCGTTTCGCTTACCACGGGAATGTTTTCCGCAACAAGCTCCGGTGCGCCCATGTTCACCTTTACCAAAATCACTTTACCGTCCTGGATGGTCAGGCATAAATGTTTTACCTTTCCGGCACTGATAATGCTGATTTTCTTTTTGGTGGTCAGCCCCTTGTCATACACATATTTTGCCACACAGCGGATACCGTTTCCGCACATCTCCGCACGGCTGCCGTCCGCATTATACATTTCCATTTCAAAGTCCGCTTCTTCGGAAGGGTTGATGAAAATCACGCCGTCTCCGCCAATGCCGAAATGTCTGTCACTTAACCGTTTTACAATTTCCGGCTTCTTTTCCGCCGGGATAATCTCCTTACTGCCGTCCACATAGATATAATCATTGCCGCAACCATGCATTTTTGTAAATTTCATAGTAATATCCATTCCTTTCCATAACTGCAAGCTTTGTGCCATTTCTATATGCGAAAAATACTCTTTCTTTACCGCATCATGGTCAACACCATCTGCGCCGTTTCCACCATATTGGTACCGGTATCCATGCTGGAGCGCTGGATATAACGATGCGCTTCCTCTTCCGTCATATGGTTGCGGCTCATGAGAAGCTCCTTTGCTTCGGCAATCATAGCCGCATCCTTGTCATTTCGTACCTTGGGAGTGAGTCTCCGCTTTCTCCGGCGTCGCTCCATGTTGTCCACCATCATATTGACGGTGTTCACCAGTTCCTGTACCTTAAGCGGCATTCCCAGGCATACAATATTATCTTTTCGTGTTTCACCAATGTGCTGCACCTGCATCAGGGCGAGCATTTCAAAATCGTTCGGCAGAAGCTCCCGCAGCTGTGAGTAAAGCATATCCGTCATCTTATAGCCGCACACAATAATTCCTTCGTTCCATTCGTCCGCACGCGCCACCGCCTGTGCGCCGGAGGTACAGATACCGGTCACGTTGAAACCACTGCGTACCAAGAGGTTCTTAATGCTCCTGCCTTCTTCCAGTTTCGGAAAAACAACAAGAATATTTGTCACAGAACCACCTTCCTTTTAAGTATTGTTATGAGGTGGCTCTCTTTAGAAACGGTACAGATATTCATTGATTTCCCATTCGGAAACCTGCACACGGTAACGGTTCCATTCCGCTTTCTTTAATTCCAGGTAGCGTTTATTTACCTTGCTGCCAAGCACTTTCTCCACAAAAGCATCCTCTTCCATGCTGCGGATTGCTTCCCAGAGATTGTCCGGCATATCCGCCTTGGCGTCCATATCCGGTTCGGTATGTTCTTCAATACCCTTAAGACCTGCCTGTAAGCAGAGGCTTAAGGTCAGATAAGGATTGGCTGCAGGATCCGGGCTTCTGAATTCCAGTCTGGCTTCTTCTCCTACAATGTGAGGAAGATATACCATAACGCTTCTGCTGTGGCTGCCGAAACCAATCTGCACCGGTGCTTCAAAACCGGGCACCAGACGCTTGTAGGAATTTACCAGTGGATTGGTAACCGGCGCCATGCTTCTTACATGCTTAAGCAGTCCTCCGATAAACCACATGGCTTCCTTACTCAGTTCTCCATTATCGTTTACCGGCTCGAAAATGCTCTTTCCGTCCTTCTTTAAGGACATCTTGATATTCATGCCGGAACCGCTGATGCCCTGCTTCGGCTTGGGCATAAAAGTGGCATGCAGGCCGTGGGACTTGGCAATACTCTTGACTGCCAGCTTAAAGGTGTTCATATTGTCAGCCGCCGCTACAGCTTCATCGTTCATAAAATCAATTTCATGCTGGGCGGGCGCATCCTCATGGTGGGAGGACTCAATTTCAAAGCCCATCTGCTCCAGTGTCATAATAATATCTCTTCTGGCATTCTCGCCCATATCAATCGGCGCTAAATCCAGATAACCTGCCTGCTCATAGGTAACGGTGGTGGGCAGTCCGTTTTCATCCGTCTGGAACAGGAAAAATTCGCATTCCGTTCTGACATCAAAGGTATAGCCCTTTCTGCCTGCCTCTTCCACTGCCTGCTTTAAAATGTAACGGGAATCGCCCTCATAAGGAGTGCCGTCCTGTCTATAGACATCGCAGATCATACGGGCAACCTTTCCCTGCTGGGGTCTCCAGGGGAAAATAACAAAGGTGGAAAGGTCGGGATGTAAAAACAATACATCGTCCTCATCCTTTACATAACCGTCAATGGATGCCGGGTTAAAATAAATTTTATTGTCCAGCGCTTTCTCCAGCTGGCTTACGGTAATGGCTATATTTTTCAGATTGCCGAACAAATCCGTAAACTGCAGACGGATAAATTCCACATCCTCGTCTTCTACCAGACTAAAAATATCTTCCTTCGTGTACTTCTGCATGGCAAAACCTCCGTATTTATCACATTATTTTTCATAATAGCAACGCAGAAACCGTCTTGTCAATAGCATTATTCACGGTTTTCCCGCATATCCTTAATAAAAAAGAACACGTGCAGGACACCTTATGAATTCTAAAACAAAAATCGTAGTACTCCATTTAAAAGAACTGATTTATACCGGCATCTTCGCCGCGCTGGGAATCTTGTTTGTTATACTGTTAATCATCATGTTTCTTCCCAAAAACAAAAACGGCACGCTGTCTTCGGAAAGCATGGAAAACTCTGTGCCCGGAAGCTCTGTGGAGGACTTTTCCCTGAATGAAAATCCCGATGCAGAGGAAACCTCCTACATACCCGGCGTATATGCTTCCACCCTGCCCCTTTCCGGCTACAGTGTAGATATGGAAGTGGTGGTGAATGAAAGCGGCATTTCTTCTGTCCGGCTGGTCAACTTAGATGAGGCGGTAACGACCATGTATCCCTTAATGGAGCCCACACTGGCTTCCGTTTCCACCCAGCTTACAGACGGCACACCCCTTTCCTCCGTCAGCTATCAGGACGAGAACAAATACACCACTCTCATTTTACTGGAAACCATACAGACCTGCCTGGATAAAGCGGCCGTTGTTTCCGAGTAACGGGTAATGAAAAACAGGCGGCGACCTGTTAAGTTGAGTCGCCGCCCCTTGCCAGTTCTTCTTCCATAATTGTTCTGATTGCTTTAATATCCGTAAAAGTCAATTTAATTCCACAATTACACATAGCCAGCACTTTATACAGATTTTCAACAAGTAATTTATCCAGCTTTTTATGTACAGTAACCGGCTGTTCTTGAATTGTATGAATATGGTCAAAATATTTTTCAATAACAGGGAATGCATTCTGTATCAGAAAAGCATTTTCTTTTCCTGCAAACAAACCAATCACAATCGTGTTACATCTACCGTATCGTTTCTTTTTCTTCTCAATAATTTCCTTATATTTCTCTGCCTGTGAACTAATCGGTATCATCCAATATAATTTCGGATTTTTTTTATCCTGAATCGCATAATAATGAGGACGATAATTTCCCTGTTCCTTATTGCTCATCAAATATTTATCATCAACCAAGCAAAAAAATTCATCCTTGATATGATAAGAATATCCCTGTCGTATCTCCATAAAACGCCTTTCCTTTATATGAAAATTCCCCATCAGCAAACACTGATGGGGAACATTTACAAACTATACTATTTTTATCCCACCTGTATAGCAAGTGGCTTCATATACAAACTGAATTATTTATATCCCGCGCCATCAGCAAGCGGCAAACATTTACTTCTACATTTAGTATACACAGTATTTTGAAAATAATCAACCGGTTTCTCTGTAATCTGTTCCTATATTCTACTTCTGTATTCTATTCCTGTCCGTCCAGCAGGGCTTTCAGCTCGTCTATGGTGAAGTGATAATTCTTGTTGCAGAAGTGGCAGTTGACGTCAATGCCCTCTCCGTCCTTTATAATATCCTCCAGATCCCTGCGTCCCATGCCCATCAAGGCTTTCTGCACTCTTTCCTTGCTGCAGTTGCAGTAGAAGGAAACCGGCATGGTGTCCAGGATTTCCACATCCATACCGTCCAAAATCTGCGTAAGCATCTCTTCGGGAGTGTGTCCCGCTTCCAGCATGGCGGTAACGGACTTTATGTTCTGTAAATTTTCTTCCAGTCTGGCAATGACTTCTTCCTCCGCAAAAGGCATAAGCTGGATAATAAAGCCGCCTGCCTGCTTCACAGTATTGTCCTTCTCCATGAGGACACCCAATCCTACAGAAGAAGGCACCTGTTCGGAAAGGGCAAAATAATACGTTAAATCCTCTGCGATTTCTCCGGTCTGAAGCTCCGTCTGTCCTACATATGGCTCTTTTAAGCCCATATCCCGGATAACTTTGAGGTAACCGCGGCCCACGGCGCCGCCCACATCCAGTTTTCCTATGGCATTTGCCGGTAATATCACATCCGGCACCAGAGGATAGCCCTTGACGCGGCCTTTGCTGTCAGCCGTCACCGTCAGTCCCTGTAAAGGACCGTCTCCCCTCACAATCAGGGTAATCAGATCGTCCTCTCCTTTTAACATGCTGCCCATCATGCAGCCGGCGCTTAACAGTCTGCCAAGCCCTGCCGTCACCACAGGACTGGTGTTGTGTGCTTTTCTTGCTTCCTCCACAAGCTCTTTTGTGGTACAGGCAAACGCCCTTATCTGGGCACCTGCCGCTGTGGCTCTCACCATATAATCATGCATTGTTCATTCCTGCTTTCTGTCATCATAGACTCTGTTTCAAAGCCTGCGTTTTCAGTTCTGCACCGAGGTGTCGGCTCCCGATTTTCCGGCAATGATATAAATTCTTTCGCTATCCGGACGGACGGGACCCTTCGTGTCCGCATCCAGTGCTTCAATAATGGACATACCCGCCTTTGTTACCAGCTCTTCCATTTCCGCAAGGGTATATCCTCTCTGGTAATGGGTTTCCGTAAATTTGCGGTACAAGTCCTCTTCCTCTTCCACAAAAACCGTCACATCATATTCATTGATACATTCTTCGGGGTAATAATAATTTTCCCAGATAAAGCTGCAGTCCTCTCTGTTTTCGGCAATGGTCGCATCCCCGATAACCTCGGCGTACTTGTAAACCGTATTGAAATCAAAGATAAAGATACCGCCGGGATAGAGAAAATTTTTCACCAGCCGGAAGGTTTTTTCCAAATCCTGTGTGGTAAGCAGGTAATTTAAGGAGTCGCAGACACTGACCACTGTACCGATGGTACTGTATAAATCCAGCTCCCGCATATCCTGCAGCAGATACAGAATTTCCAGTCCCTTCTCCGCACTCTTTTCACGGGCAATGTTAAGCATGTCGCAGGAATTGTCCACGCCAATCATGTCGTAACCCGCCTCCGCTAAAAGCTCCGTCAGGGTGCCGGTGCCGCAGCCAAGGTCCAGAACCAGATTTTTCTCGGACTCTATGGCATCCTCGGAACGCTCCGGTCTGGAAATGCCGTACTGTTTTATTTTTTCCTGTAAAAACAGGCTCCATTCCTCATAGGGTGTTTCATCCATGAAGGTATCGTATACATAAGCGAAATCCGTATATGCTTTCACTTCCGTCTCCTTATTCACCTAGTTTTAATGCTACAAAGAAACCAACCGCAAAGGTAATGACACTGCTTACCACCGTCAGTACCGTAACACCTGAAAAGCTTGCCAGATTGTTGAAAATAATGGCAAACGGGGAAGCCACAATCAGACCGATAATCGCCCAGTTCGCATACAGCGGGAACTTTTCAAAAATAATCTCAATCAACTTGGCAATGGCAAAAATACCGATTACCACACCGATACCGAAAGGCACCAGTATGCCGCAGCCATTCAGTACCCCCGCAAAATCTCCGGAGGTAAGGGAACGGATAAAATCATTAATCTGTGCAATAATGGGGTTGTAAAAACCAAGCAGTAAAAGAACCATGGAGCCGCTGACTCCGGGAATGACCATGGTTGCGGAAGCAATTACGCCCACCAGAAAAAGGATTATCACATTAAGGAAATTAAAGCTTAAGTCCACAGCTCTGCCTTCCTTGTCGCCCATCAGTCCCATAACCACAACCAGGGCAAAAAAGGCAATCAGGGAAATCATATGTCCCACCTTTATTTTCTGTCCCTTTACCTTCTTGGTCATCATGGGAAGTCCGCCCAGAATCAGACCGATAAAGAAAAGGTTTGTGGGAACCGGAAACTTCCTAAACAGAAATTCTATTCCGAAGGAACCTGCCACCAGCGCCACTGCGGCGCCTAGCAGAATGGGAATTAAAAATTTAACGCTCTTCTTGAATTCTTTGAATAAATGGGTCAGACAGAAAATCAGCTTGTCGTAAATGCCCATGGTAACCGCCATGGTGCCGCCGCTGACTCCGGGGATAATGTTGGCAATACCGATTACGGCACCCTTTGCCATGTTCTTGATAAACTGCATAATTTTTCTCCTTTTACATCTGTGTGATTTCTTTCAGGGCATCTATAAGCGCCTGCATCTGCTCTTTCGTACCGATGGAAATACGCAGATAGTCGGAAATTCTTTCCTTGTTCCAATGCCTTACAAAAATCTTTCTTTCCTTTAATGCCTTGAAAATGGTATCACCGCTTAAGGTTGCATGCTTGGCAAAAATAAAGTTTGCCCTGGAGTCTTCAAAGGTGAACTGTAATTTCTTAAGTTCTTCCTTAGTCCATTCCCGTACTTCCACAATTTTATCCGTACACTTCTTAAAATAGGCTTCGTCACGCACAGCCTCCGCACCCAAAATCTGGGTAAACCAGTCCATGGTGTAGGAGTTGAAGGAAAACTTCACATCATTCATATAGGAAATCAGCTTTTTGCTGCCGATTGCAAAACCGATACGCATGCCCGCCATGGAGCGGGATTTGGAAAAGGTCTGCACCACCAGCAGGTTTTCATATTTTTCCACCAAAGGAAGAACACTGGTACCGCCGAAATCAATATAGGCTTCGTCCACAATCACCACCACATCCGGGTTGTTCTTCACAATGGTTTCAATATTTTCCACGGTTTCCAGCACACCGGTAGGAGCATTGGGATTGGGGAAAATGATACCTCCGTTTTCCTGCTCATAGTCCCTGATGTTCATCCGGAAATTTTCATCCAGCGGGCATGTCTTATAGGGTATCCGGTAAAGATCCGCCCACACATCATAGAACGAGTAGGTAATATCCGGGAAAAGTATCGGCTTTTCCCCATTGAAAAATGTCAGGAACGCCATTGCCAGCACGTCATCGGAGCCGACGCCCACAAAAACCTGTGCGGGCTTTACACCGTAGCGCTTCGCGATCGCATCCACCAGCACCGTTGCCTCCGGGTCGGGATAGAGCCGCAGTCTGTCGCAGGAAAACTCCTGCTTAAGCTTCTCCACACCCGGTGCGGGCGGGTAGGGATTTTCGTTTGTATTGAGTTTAATGACATTTGTGTCCTTGGGCTGTTCTCCCGGAACATAGGGGACTACCCTTCTGACATTTTCTTCCCAGTTCATACTCTGCCTTCTTTCCTGTTATTCTCTATGTATTACTGTTCTTTTTATCAGCTTTAACGCCTTTGATTTTAACATGACTAAAGTACAAAGTCTACACATTCTTCCATGGACTGCAATATCTTTCGTCCGCCGTAATGAATGGTAAGCCTGCGGTGTCTCGCCTGCTTTATCAGTCTGCCCTTAAAGACCAGACGGAACCGTTCCTTCCCTTCATCCTCCGTAATGCCGTCGGGAAACTGTAATTCATAGGAGCCCTGCTTCTTCTTCACGAACAAAAGTCCCAGACGCTTATACTCCTCACCGCCGTCGTAGCAGTACACATCCACGCCGAAATACCAGAACAGATACCCTCCGATAAGAAGAGCTGCCAGAAGCAGCATGCCGCCTGCTGCCGGAAGCGGATTTGTTCCTATCCGGCTTACCATTCCGGCAAGACCGCCCGCATTGCTTTTAAGGGAAGGCATTTCTTCATCCGTGCTTTCCTCCACGCCGGTTCCGGCATCTGCATAACCGCCTGCCAGCCTGTCGTCGTCCATCATATCCTTCTGGGCCAACAGCCGTTCCTTTTCTAATCTGGCAATGAGAAGCATTTTGCTGTCCGTTCCGCTCTTTCCTGCCGCATTTTCTTTCTTGCTTCCCTCCGCGCCGTTTCCGGCATCCGCATTGTTTCCGCTGTTTCCTGCGGTATCCTTTCCGGAAGTTCTGTTTTTATCGGAATTTTTACCAGGATTGCCGCCATTCTGTTTACCGCCTGCACCGCCTGATCCGCCGTTGCCCGTTCCGCTACTGCCGGTATCGTTGTTTCCTCCGGTACTGTTGCTGTCGTTTCCACTGTTTCCTCCGGTTCCGCTGTTTCCTCCCGTATTGCTGCCTCCGGTTCCGCTGCCGCCGGTTCCGCTGTTTCCCCCGTTATTGCCGCCGGTTCCGCTGTTTCCTCCGTTGCCGCTTCCTCCCGTTCCGCCGCTCTCACCGCCGGGTTTGTTGCCGCCCTCCGAAGGCTTTTCGGCAGGATAGGGAAAGTCCCCCCGCTTAATGGTTTTCTGCGTCGTATTTCCGGCTTTATCCTTTACCACAAAGGTGACGGGATTTCCTTCCGTTACCGTAAACGTATTGGCTGTGCCAAAGCTGCTGCCGCCGTCCGTGGAAAAAGGAGTCTCCGCCAGACCGCTTTCCGCGTCAGAAGCTGCTACCGTAACGGAAATGGCGGTTTTACTCATGCTGCCGGTGTCCCCGGTCACCGAAGAAATCACCGGCGCCGTGGTATCAATGCAGTTTACCGCAACGGACGCACTGATGCTCTGTCCCTGCCCGTTGGTGGCGGTCACTGTGTAGGTGCCGTTCTGAGTGACACTCATTTTGCCGTCCTGCCAGCTTAGCGTAATCCCCTGACTGGATATATCGTCCTTAAGTACCGCCACAGATGCCGTCAGTCCCACCGCTTTATTGGTCCATGCAGTGCTGTCGGCACTGACACTTAAGGTCGCGGTTGCCTCTCCCTCTTCCATGCCGCAGACTCTCCTGTCCACGGTATATTCGTGCTTTTTTCCGGGCGGATTGACCCAGCCCACGGAAGTGCCGCAGACCGTACAGGTACAGACACCGTCCGGCTGCCAGGTGTCATTCTGCTTGGAGCAGGTATAGGTGTGCGCAGTCAGCTTGTGGTCGGTTCCCTTGCCGCAGGTATTGCAGAACCTTGTCTGGTGCTCTTCGTGATAACTGCATGTGTGGTGCACCGTACAGGTTTCCGTAGATTTCTGCGTGCATTTTGCCGCATGTGTATGGGTAAAGGACGGATTTTCCGCCGCGCTTACCACCCTTGCGGAGCTTAACAGATACAAAACAATCAGGCTGAAGCCAATCAGCCATTCCCAGATATAACTCTTAAATTTGTGCATAAAAAAACCTCCTGAAATGAATATACGTTTAAGAGAGCCTTTCCGGGCCCTCTGTCTCGCTTCTTCAATTTCAACAGGTAATGTGGTTATCTTACCACCTTTTTGTGTTTCTGCCTATTGGTTTATTTTCACAAGATTGGGTGGCATTTTTTCTGTTATATTTACCAAATCAGGGGGCTTTCATTTTCTGTAACAGCCCCTATAACTGCTCTAATTCTTTCCGGTAGGTATAAGCATCCTCCGGACGGTTTAACTTCTCGCAGCACTCCACTAATTTTTCCAGCGGTTCTCTTTCCTTTTTCTTAAGGCAGAGAATGGCTTCCGTTTCGTAGCGGGCATTGTAATACCAGAGCACCGCTTCTTCATAATCGCCCTTAGAAAAATAATATTCGCCGATTTCAAAGCATACCTCGGAGCAGCCGCCCAGTATCACGGACTTTAAGGCATACTTAAAGAAATTGTCGGTGTCTTTTCTCTGCCGTTTGGCAGCAACCACTACCGCCAACGCTTCCTTCAGCTCCTCTTCGTCCTCCGCCGTGTCCGCAATCTGTTCAAAATAATCCGCCGCCTGCCGGAAATCTTCTTTTCCGCCTGCAATAAACAGCTCCTTGGCATACATATTTTTCAGCCTTTTAGAGAGGGGCTCGCCTCTTTTTATCAGTCTTTCAAATGCGGCAAAATCCCTGCCGGTATGTAAGCTCTCCGGCTTGTGCTGGATGCTGATGTCGCTGTCGTACACAATGGGACCGGTTGCCACGGTTTCATGAATGGCGCCTTCCCAGATAAAGCCTCTCACCCTCTTGAACAGCTTGGGGCGGTACTCTTCGTCGTAATTGTAAACCGTGCTGTAAGAAAGCTGGTTGACGTATTTCATCTGCACAATTTCGATTTCCGGCAGAAGCACCTGCTTTAAGCGCATGAATTTTTTCCGGTTTTCCTCGTTGATTTCCTCATCCGCATCCGCCGAATAAATATAGTCACAGGTTGCCTTGGAAAAAGCGAAGTTTCTCGCTTTTGCGAAATCGTCCACCCAGGTAAAATCGTAAATCTTCGCACCGGGATAGGAGGCTGCGATTTCCTTCGTCCTGTCCGTGGAGCCGGTATCCACGATAATCATTTCGTCCACCAGATCCCTGACGCTGTCTAAGCATCTCTTCAGGACTTTTTCTTCATTTTTCACTATCATGCAAAGACTGATGGTTATCATAGGCCGTCCTCCTTACCGTACTGTTTCGGTAAAAGATTTATCGGCATGTCTACCCGCTAACTTAACCTTCCGCATTCTTCCATTTTCTGTAAAGAGTACCCGCCCGGAACCTGCTGTCTACAGGGCGTCGTAAGCCGCCTTCAGGATTTCCACGCAGCCGTCGATACCGAATTTGCTGCGGTCCAAAACCATATTGTAGTTGGTGATGTCGCCCCATTTATAATCCGTGTAGGCGTTGTAGTAGTTTTTCCGCTGTTTGTCGGTTTTCTTCATCAGCTCCAGCGCGCTTTCCCTGTCCAGGTTATAATGCGCCGTCACGTTTTCCACCTTTGTTTCCTTGTCGGCAATGACAAAGACACTTAAGAGCTTGTCGTTGTTCCGCAGAATATAATCGGCGCCGCGTCCTATGATGACGCAGGGGCTTTTCGCTGCCATATCGTGAATGATTTCCTTCTGCACCCGGTACAGCTCCTCGTTGACCGTAATTCTTTTCAGGGAGTACTTGGCATTGTTTTCATCCGTAAACTGATACCAGCGGGTGCCCACCTTTTTCTCATCCACTTCCAGTAAATCCTCATAGGCTGCGCCGCTGCGCTCCGCCGCCATTTCAATAATTGCCAAATCGTAAAAGGGGATGTCCAGCTCCTCCGCCACTTTTTTGCCGATTGCCCTGCCGCCGCTGCCGAACTGACGGCTGATGGCTATTACCTTGTTTTCCATATACTCACCTGCCTTATTCCACTACATCCTTGGTAAATACCATGTTTACAAATGCCTTGGTTCTTTCGTTCTGCGGATGGTCAAAAATCTGCTCGGGAGGTCCCTGCTCGATAATGGAGCCTTCTTCCAGAACCACTACCTTGTCCGCAATACTCTTTGCAAAGTTCATTTCATGGGTCACAATCACCATGGTCATACCGGATTTTGCCAGTTCCTTCATAACCTTTAATACTTCTCCTACCATTTCCGGGTCCAGTGCGGAAGTCGGTTCGTCAAACAGCATAACCTTGGGCTTCATGGCAAGCGCCCTCGCAATGGCAATACGCTGCTTCTGGCCTCCGGATAAGCTGGAAGGCATGACATTGGCTTTCTGGGGAAGTCCTACCTTACGGAGAAGCTCCTCGGCTTCTTCCCTGGCATCCGCCCTGTTTTCCTTTTTCAAATCCATGGGCGCCATCATGATATTCTGGATAACCGTCTTGTGTCCGAACAGGTTAAAGCTCTGGAACACCATACCTACCTTCTGGCGCATGGCATTTAATTTCTTTTCCTCCATGGGCACGGATTTTCCGTTTTTCATGGTGCGTCCTATGTATTCGCCGTCAATAATAATGGTGCCGTCCTGATATTCCTCCAGGTAGTTGATGCTCCGAAGTAAAGTACTTTTACCGGAACCGGAAGGTCCGATGATAACCACCACTTCGCCTTCTTCCACATCTAAATTTATTTTTTTCAGCACATGATGGGCACCGTAGAATTTTTCCAAATCATGAATTTCAATCATTTTTCTGCTCATTCCAATTCCTCCCCGGTTCTTAATTTCTTCTCAAGCACCTTGCCGATTACACCAAAGATGTTGTTTAGGATGTAATATAAAATCGCCACGAAAATATAAACCTCCATGGTTTTGAAATTCTTTGCAATCAGTGTGTTTGCCTGACGGAACAGCTCGGCAACCGTAATACAGGAAAGCAAAGAAGAGTTTTTGGTAAGAGAGATTAACTCATTGGTAAGGGGCGCTAACATACGCCGGAATGCCTGGGGCAGTACGATTTTACGCATGGTCTGTCCCTGGGAATATCCCAGGGAACGACCGGCTTCCATCTGCCCTTTATCAATGGAAACAATGGCACCGCGGATAACCTGTGATACATAAGCACCGCTGTACATGCCAAGTGCGATAATGCCGCAGACCCAGTCCTTCGTGTCAATATGGAAGAGAATGGGCAGACCATAGTAAATAAGCACAAGCTGTACTAACAGGGGCGTGGAGCGAAACCAGGAAAGATAGATTTCAGCAACAGTCCTGCATACTTTTTTCTTTGACAACTGACCGAAGGCTACAATCAGCCCAATCATCATACTCAACACAAATCCGGTAATCGTATAAAAAACGGTTGCGGCAAGACCTGTCATTAAAAAAGAGAAATTACCGTTTCTGAATACTACTAAAAAATCCATAATCAATACCTAACCTTTCCCACACCGCTGCCAGTCCGCTGTGTTTCTTATTGTTTATTCTCCAAAATACTTGGCAGAGATTTCATCATATACACCGTTTTCCTTGATGGCTGCCAGTGCGGCATTCATTTCATCTAAAAGCTCGGTGTCTTCCTTACGGATACCGAAACCGTAAAGTTCTTCGGTTACCGGGTAGTCCAGAACCTTTACCTTGTCAGACTGGGAAGCGTAAACCTTGGCTGCGGGTCTGCCGGTGATAACAGCATCTGCCTTGCCGGATTCCAGGGACATGAACATTTCGTTGTTGGTTTCTACTTCCACTCTCTTGATATCCAGATAATTCTCTTCCAGATAGGTTACGGACTTGGTACCTACCTGAACGGCTACCTTCTTGTCCTTTAAGTCCTCAATGCCTGAAACGGAATCGTCATCCTTCAGCACCATAATGGAAAGACCGCCGGGGTAATAGGTATCGGTAAAGCTGATGCTCTCTTTTCTTTCATCGGTGATATACATACCGGATGCAATGACGTCAAATTTCTTGGCGGTCAGTCCGGGAATGAGGCCCTTGAAATCGGTGTTTACAAACTCTACGTCATCATAGCCCATTTCGGCGCCCAGCGCTCTCATCAGGTCGATATCAAAACCCGTATATTCATCGTTTTCCACATACTCAAACGGCTGGAAGGTTGCATCGGTACCTACATACAAAGTACCCTTGCCTCCGGTGGTTGTTTCTGCCGCGCTTTCTCCTGCCGTTGTTTCCTCGGAAACGGTGGATTCTGTTTTGCTTTCTGCGGGAGTACTTTCCTTCGGTGCTGCGCTGCCGCCGCATCCTGCCAGGGCTCCCATAACCATAACTGCTGTCAACATTGCGATAATTTTTTTCTTCATAGTTTTGTCCTCCTTCAAGTAAAATGACTTTGCTATATACAAAAAAGCGCACAGATTTTCCATCTGTACGCCTTTGTACCAAATTAACCGTCAGCACATTTGCTGCTCTATACGCTCTGAAATTTTTTCATTAACTTCTTTACTCTTTCTGTTACCATTTCTTCCGAAAGAGTATCCATATGCCCTCTGTCCACGGTTGTCCTGCCGTTTACCACGACCTTACGGATAGCGGTGGGCTGCATGGAGTAGACAATATTGGGAAGAAGCTGTTCATAATTGTCAAACATGGGCTGCATGGAAAAATCGTTCAAATCAAGTCCCACTAAATCTGCCCGGCAGCCTTCCCTGATTTCGCCGATTGGCAAATCTAAAATCTTTCCGCCGTTCTTTGTACCGAAATCAAATGCCACGTCGGAGTCAATGGTGAGGGCATCTAACTTGTCCGCTTTCTGTAACAGGGATGCCATACGCATTTCTTCAAACACGCTGATACGGTTGTTGCTGCATGCCCCGTCCGTACCGACGCCGATGGTCACACCGTTCTTCACCATTTCCTTTATATTGGTAACGCCGTCCGCCAAAAACATGTTGCTGGACGGACAGTAGGCTAAGCTTGCCTTTTTGTCACAGAACAGCTTCAGTTCGTTTTCATCCAGCCAGCGGGCCGAACCATATTCCAAACCATGTCGATATTTCTTGGCGTTCTTGCTTTTAAGATACACCGCCAGCCTCAGACTGCCTCCACAACACAGCCCTACCAACAAGTCCAATGGATGCAGGCTTGGCCAGAAACTTTGCAGCGCCCCAGGCAGAACCGCAATCAGCGAAAGAAACTTTTCTGAAGCATCCGCCCCTTGTGCCATTCGCCATGCCTCTCCAAAATTGGTAGCAAACAGCCCCAGCAGGATATACGGCATATTCAGCAAAATGAGCTTTTTGATGTCCAATGTCTTTTTCATCGTTCCAGCTCCTTTCGCTTGGTGCGATCCACCACAGCATTTTTAACCATCTCTTTGAACTGGTTAAGTTTTGCCAGTACGGACGGGCGCTCTGTTTTCGTTGCCTTTTTGACCTTTTTGTTGGTGTACTCTGTAAAAGCTGCTGTCAGAGCATCTGCATCACGGCCTTTGAAAAAAATCAGGTACTTTGGCGGAGAACTGCTGCGGTCCTTTTTCACCGCATAATCCACACCATATTTCCGGGCGATTTTCTCAAACTCCTTGATAGAGGGGTCTGTGATCTCAATGTTGGATATTCCCTGATTCTGCCCGACAAGCTGCTTCACAGTCTGTTTTCCATGCGGAACAACCGGCGCATCACGGCTTCTCTGTTTTTCCAGCTTCTTTTCCTTTCGATGTGCCATGTACTTGCTTATGGCAGCCTTAAACATTCTGCCGGTAAACTTTGTTCCACTGACAACCAGCGTCAAAGTTCTGTTTTCCACTTCTTCCTGCATTTTCTCGCCTCCTTTCCACGAAGTTTGCAGGGAATCTCTTTTTTTGCTAAGGCGGAACCACCAGCCGCCGCAGAAGATAACGCTTCATACCGCCCTCCTTAGCGTAACTGGTCAGAACGGTCATAGTGCAGATTGCCCTGACGTACCTTTGCGTGGCTCAAAATCTTAATCTGCCCCTTTTCCTGACTATCCAGTGCTTTTTCATAACCGGTATCCGACAGGAACAGGCGGGTTCGTTCGCCTTTCCAGCCAACAGGGGAATCGTTCGTCAGCACATCAAAAATAATCATGTGCCGGGTGTCCTCCGCAAAACGCTGGAGGTCCATATATCCATGACCGTGATAATTCTGCGCTCCTGCCTTTGCCCGCATTTCTTCCATCAGCTGCCCTATGGTCTTTCCCTCAGACATCATGCTTGCTCCTTTCTCCCGGCAGTTCCGGGCAATAAAAAAGCGACCATTTACCAGCCGCCATACAGATCGTGATTTACTTGTGAGGTGTAATGATTGCTTATCGTGGTCGGTGCATTGAACAGAACGGTCAGAAGATACTGCTTCATGTTGCGAATTTCCGTGGTGTTCTTCTGTAAACAGTCCATGACAAACTCAATGTGCGAGTTATCCAGCTTCAAGAACCTGGAACGAACGATTTCATGCGGAAAATCGCTTCCTGCAATACGGGTGGTCTTTCGCTTTGCACAGACCGTTTCCACGATTAGCTCCACAATCTCATCCAAATCCTCCCGATAAGTTTCATACTGCTGACACAGGTATTCATACCCGATATTCTCCTGAATCAATTCCCGATAACTCTCTATCTCTGTGAGTGACATCGCATCCCTTCCTTTCCGTTCCGGCAGACAATCTGCCGCGCAATCCCGGAAGGGAATGGAATCGGTACTTGATCCATAAATATTTTGTTTTTGAGTATTAGATTTCTCTATATTTAATTCTGCGGGCTTTTCCGTATCCGGTTTATCCATATACGGGTTTTCCGTATCCGGTTCAGCCGTATCCGGCCCAGGCGTTTCCGGCTGCCGGGGCTGGGGCTGCTCATAAATGACATACTCGGTATCGCTGATCCGGCCCTGCCGGTCCCTCAGCTGGTGGCGCACGATGTAACCGGCGGTTTCCAGCTCCCGCAGCGCATTACCGATGGCGTCCACGCCCTCCTTGCAGATTTTCGCAAGGCCACGGGTGGTATAGTTCCAGTCATCCGGCAGGGACAGCATCATGGAAAGCAGCCCCTTGGCCTTCAGGGACAATTCATGGTTCCGCAGGTGATGATTGCTCATTACCGTATAGTCGCGGGTTCTTTCAATCCGAAAGACCGCCATTGACTTCACTCCTTTCTGTTCTCAGGGCATGAAAAAAGCCACAATCCTGTAAAAAGAATTGTGGCAGTTACACTTTTTCATATTTTCTTGCGTGGAACCAATACAGCGGCCTTTGCGATTTCGGCTTAGAAAATGGTCCCGGTTCCTGAGAAAACGGGAGGGTCTGCAAAACCCGGTCAATGTCGGTGGATTCCATGTCATATTGGGACTGGCAGTTTTCCCGGATGGCATCCTTGATGCTCTGGACAGTACACATATTCATTCCTTTCCTTTCGTAGTGATGATGGGTTTACGGGTGGCGGCGGCGCTTGTCCGGCTTGAAGTCGAGGACATGGCCCTCGATCACACGGGCATACCGCTTGATTTTGATTTCCCGGCGCTTCTGGCTTACGAGGGCGGCCTGATACCCGTCCTCCGTGAGAAACAGCCGCATTTCATCACCGGGACTACCGTAGGAGCAGGGACGCAGGACGGAAAACTCGATCATCCATCGGGTGCTGTCCTGGAAACGCTCCACGGCGAGAATGTTGTGTCCTTTCAGCTCACGGGCTGAAATATCCCTCATAGGCGGCTCCTTTCATCGTTCCTGGTCTCTCTGACGCTTTTTCTGCCATGCCTCCAGCAGCTTGATGATGGTTTCCTGCATCCGCTGGGGCGTGTAGCTTTTGGGGAAATACTTCCGCAAAGTGTCAGAGGTAAATGTCACTCGGTCCAGATCACTTTTCTTTTCCTCACCCATGATGACACGCATCATATCGAGGGTCAGATGTCCCTCCTGGCTGTATTTCTTGAGCCGCTGGGCCTGGGAGAGAGAAGGGGTAGACTGTTCGCTGTCCATCGCGTCCAACAAGTCCCGCTGCTCCTCTTTTTTGAGGAAAGACAGCTCATAAGCCGGGTTGAGCGCGATTTTCTTTTCATCCACCATATCCAGCAGTTCGGGAATTAGCTCGGTTAATCGGATATAACGCATGATCTGAATGCCACTTTTCTCACCAGCATCTTTGGCCACCTTGTCACGGGCACTCAACTTCTGTTCGACTTGAACAGAAGTAAGGTCTGTTCTTGCTCCCTGATGTTTGATGGCCTCTAACTTCATGCGATAAGCCCATGCTTTTTCACTGGGCATAACTTTCTCGCGCTGGATATTGGCATCTACCATCTCTATAACCGCTTCTTCATCGGTCATATCCCTGATAATGACTGGCATATCCTCCAAACCTGCCAACTCGCTGGCTCGGTGGCGGCGATGGCCAGAAATAATCTCATAGCCACCATCCGGGTCAGGGCGCACAAGGCCAGGCGCACGAACACCGCGCTTTTTAACACTATCCAGCGTTTCCTGCATCTTGGGGTCATCATCCTTGAAACGGTAAGGCTGACCTGTAAATGGCACCTCGGTCTGCATAGCTGGATACCCTTTAAAGTAGTGCAATTGTGTAAGGGGGATACGGACAACTCTCTCTTCGTCGGCTTCCTGACGTTCCTGCTCCGTGGTAAAAAGATCATCTACCGATGCCAGCTCTACTTTTTTCGCGCTGCTTTTCAAGTTTCGTCACCTCCTG
>ENA-OOUZ01000177-OOUZ01000177.1-human-gut-metagenome-genome-assembly--contig:-NODE-177-length-37059-cov-3.905659_pt1 | contig 37059 bp, 28 predicted proteins | sample MGYA00241546_ERZ501274 | MGnify/ENA primary metagenome ERZ501274 (study PRJEB25962, sample SAMEA2042363) | human gut metagenome | biome: human gut; feature: human-associated habitat; material: faeces...
GGCGACCATGCCTCCAGAGGCTCCACCCCCGCCGGGCTTTTCCTGCCACGTGGTTTATTTTTTGTGATTCTTTTAAGATGTCCATTTGGTACCGAATAAACGTTTTAAGCGGAACCTTATGACTTTGCAAACACTCTTGGTACCGCCTAAAACGTTTTCGCGGAACGAAATCGTATACAGCCACATCCACTAGCCCCCTGCCAGGATTCCGAACCGGAACTATACCACGTTAATTCCAACCGCCGCCGAGAGCCTTGTAAAGACCCACCAATGCCAGATTTTCGCGGGTCTTGGCCTCGTTGAATTCGATTTGGGAGGAAAGATACTTACGCTGGGCATCCAACACGTCGATATAATTGATGACGCCGTTGATGTACTGACTGTTCGCAAGGGTAATGTACTTCCCTGCCGCCTCCTCCATTACGGATTTCGCATAGGAATTGGAACGTGCGGACTGGAAGCTGACGGTGGCATCATACACCTCCCTGAAGGCCTGCAAGACATCCTTTTCATATTTGAGACGGGATTGCTCATAAGAAGAGATGGCCGCCTTCATGGCCGCCTTACGCTTGCCGAACTCAAAAATCGGAGACGCCAGCGTCGCACCGGTGAACCAGAACGGAGACTTCAGGAAATTCTTGAGCTCGTCATTCTCCAGACCGGCACCCAGGTTTATCACGAAAGTCGGAAAACGCTCGGCAATGGAAACGCCCACACGAGCCTCGGCCGCCTTCAGGGAATGCCGCGAAGCCATCAAATCAGGCCTTCGCTTCAAGATATCCGACAAAACGCCTGTCGGGACATCAGAATCACTATAAATATCAGATGCGGAAACACTTCGCGCAATTTCCCCGGGGTACGAACCGGTAATGAAACACAACTCACTCTCCTTCAGCGCAATCTGCTTCTCCAGGTCAGGAATCATTGCCTTCGACGAAGCGAACTCCACGAGAGCCTGCTGGTAAGGAATTTCCGAAGTCAGACCCCCTTCAGCCCTTAGTTTCGCCTGCTTTACGGACTCACGCCTGGTCTCCATGGTATTGGTGACAATCGCCATCTTCCTGTCCAGGCCGACAAGCTCATAATATGCAGACGCCACACTGGCTACAATGCTCATTTTCACAGCCTTCTGCGCATCCTCGGCAGCCAGATAGTCAGCCAGTTTCTCCCGGCTTGCCCACTTCAGGCGTCCCCAGAAATCCACTTCCCAGCTGAGCGACGCCTTCACGCCGAACTCAATTTTGTCCGGACTTTTGCTGGTGCCGCCGTAATTGCTATGGTCATCCTGCGCATACCCCTTCGCCGAAACCGCCGGCAACTGCGAAGCCTTCTGCATCCTGTACTTGTAACGCAGTTCATTGAGCCGTTCAGCCGCTATCAGCACATCCTTGTTATAAGTCAATGCCGTTTCGATAAGTTCCTGAAGCTCAGGCTCTTTGAAAACATCCTTCCAGCCGAGGTCCGCGATACTGCTGTCACCCGACTCCACGGAAAAAGACTGCGGCACGACGCCCAAATCAGGTTTCTGACAACATCTCGATGTCGAGCAAGAGTTCAGGGTCAATGCTGAAGCCACAACGAGCACCAACATTGACATGAACGACTTCCTGCTGCCTATGACATTTTTCATTTTCGGACGCATTTTGGAAAAATATGACCTCATTTTATAAATCGTGACGAAGAAGAACGGCACGAACACGATTCCGACCGACACGCCGACAATCATACCGAAGAAGACGCCCGTTCCGATATTCTGACGGCTTTCAGAGCCGGGACCGCTGGCGAACACCAACGGAAGCATACCGAGGATAAATGCCAATGATGTCATCACGATCGGCCTGAACCTGAGTTTCGCGGCCGTAATGGCTGCTTCCACTACGTCTTTCCCGGCTTCCACCTCTTCCTTGGCAAATTCTACAATCAGAATCGCATTCTTCGCCACAAGGCCCACCAGCATCACGAGACCGATCTGGAAATAAATATTGCTCTCCATGCCCAAGACTGCGATACCGAGGTACGCACCGGCAATGGCTATCGGCAATGACAATATCACAGCCACAGGAACCAGCCAACTTTCATATTGGGCGGCCAGGAAAAGGAACACGAAAAGCAGAGCCAAAGCCAGGACGAGACCCGTCTGACCGCCTTCCTTCTTCTCCTGATAAGACATTCCGCTCCATTCCACGCCGATATTGTCAGGCAAATGCTCGTCCGCGACTTCCTGAAGTATGGCCAGGGCGTCTCCGGAACTTACACCGTTGGCCGCTTCACCGTTGATAGTAGAGGAATTGTACATATTGAACCTCTTGATCGTTCCCGGGCCTGTAGTGTAATGCGTGTTGCCCAGGGCATTGACAGGAATCATTGTCCCGCCGGAACTCTTCATGAAGAAGAGATTCAAGTTGTCCGTATGGGCACGATATGGCGCATCTGCCTGGATATAAACACGATAGATACGGTTATACATATTGAAGTCATTCACGTAGATCGCTCCCGTGAAAGCCTTGAGCGTCGCGAAGACATCAGCCATCGACAGGCCCAGAAGCTGGATCTTGTCACGATCCGCATCGAAATACAGCTGCGGGATATCCGCCTGCATACCAGAAGAAAGGCCTGTCAGTTCCTTCCTCTTCGACGCATAATAAAGCAATGTATCCGTAGCATTCTGCAGATCCTGGTACGTGGCGTCACCCCTGGCCTCCAGGACCATGGAGAAACCGCCGGAAGTTCCAAGTCCCGGAATGACAGGCGGAGTACTGATATAAACCCTGCTTTCAGGATAACGGGACAGCGTATCCCTCACCATCGCGATAGTCTTGGTCATGTCCGTCACCTTGCGTTGGTTCCAAGGCTTGAGAATCACTGTCAATGTACTGCCGGACTGCGTCGTTCCCACACGCGGGCTTGAACCCGTGACATTGAGCACATAATCCACATCATGCTGACGCAGCAGAAATGCCATCGCCCTGTCGGTAATCGCCCTCGTACGTTCGAGCGTCGCACCCATAGGAAGCTCCAATTCGACCGTGAAATACCCCTGGTCCTCCTTAGGAATGAAACTCTGCGGGATAATGCGGGCCAGCACGAAAATACCGATTATGGCAATGCCGAAGAACGCGAACATCCTTCTGGAATTGTTGACGGCCAGGAGCACCATCTTCGTGAAGAATGACGTACCGGAATCCATCCACAAATTTATCTTGTTGAAAATGAAGTTGGTGGAGCCGCCTTCACCATGAGGTTTGAGGAACTTCGAGCACATGACCGGGCTCAATGTAAGCGCCACGACAGTAGAAATGATGACTGACACGGCGATAGTTACAGTGAATTGGCGGAACAGCTGACCGGTAATTCCCGAGAGGAAGCTCACCGGTACGAACACGGCACAAAGCACCAGGGACATCGCCACAAGCGCACCTCCGATCTCGCGCATCGCTTTCTTCGTCGCCTCATAAGGTGACAAATGCTCGGTCGTCATGATACGGTCCACATTCTCCACCACGACAATCGCGTCATCGACCACGATTCCGATCGCCAGGATAAGCCCCAGCAAAGTCATCATGTTCAGCGAGAATCCGAATATGAGCATGACGCCGAAAGTACCTATCAATGAAATCGGTACGGCAATGGCCGGGACCAATGTCGCCCTGACGTTCTGCAACGAAAGGAACACCACCAGAATGACCAGGAAAAGAGCCTCGAACAATGTCCTGTAGACATGGTGTATCGACTCGGAAATGTAGGTGGTCATGTCGAACGGAATGTTGTAGGACATGCCTTCAGGGAAGCTTGCGCTTATCTCTTCCATCTCAGCCCTGACATTCTCCGCCACCTCCATGGCATTGGCACCCGGAAGCATATAGACATTGACAACGGCCGCATTGCGGGCATTGATACCGCTCTCGGTATTGTAGGACTGGGCTTCGAGCGAAACTCTAGCGACATCCTTCAGCCGGATGATGGCGCCGTCTTCGCCTGTGCGGACGACGATGTTCTCGAACTCCTCCACCGAAGACAAACGTCCGGGAGCCGTAATCGGAATCGTCACATCCACATCCGTAATAGGCTGCTGGCCAAGCACTCCGGCCGCCGCCTCACGGTTCTGGTCCTTCAATGCGCCCTGCAGGTCCTTAACGGTAATTCCAAGGCTCGCCATCTTGTCAGGCTGCACCCATATCTGCATTGCATAATAACGGCTGCCGACATTGGAAACGCCTCCCACGCCGGCCACGCGCCTGAGCCTGTCCTGAATATTCAACGTCGTGTAGTTGCTGAGGTACACTTCGTCGAATTTCGGGTCGTCGGACATTATGGTTATCGTCATCAGTTTGCTGGACGACTCCTTTTCCACGGAAATGCCGTTCTGCACCACCTCTGCCGGAAGCCTGGACTCAGCCAGCTTCACACGGTTCTGGACCTCCACCGCGGCAATGTCCGGATCGGTAGAGATGTCGAAGGTCAATGTCGCTGAATACCAGCCGCTGTTGGAGTTGCTCGACTCCATGTAGAGCATTCCCGGCGTACCGTTGAGCGACTGCTCGATAGGAGTGGCGACCGCCTGCGAGACCGTCTGGGAATTGGCGCCCGGGTACGATGTGGAGACACTGACCACAGGCGGGACAATCTTGGGATACTGGTCTACCGGAAGCAGCGTCAGTCCGATGAGTCCCACGAGTACGATTATAATAGATATGACAGTCGAGAATACAGGCCTGTCAATGAAAAAATCCGATTTCATAAGTAGTTATTCCTGCTCAGTAGAACCATAAGGAACAGCCTCCACCTTGTTTCCGTGCGAGAGTTTGTGCTGTCCTTCCACGACAATGACTTCATTGGCTCTCAAGCCGCGCTCGACCACGGTGACATTCCCCACTTCCGGTCCCGTCTGGATAAAGCGTTTCTCCACGGTACCGTCACGCTTGACCACGAAGATGAACGTTCCGCTTTTCTCTATGGTAATGGCCTTCGTAGGCACTGCGACAGCATTTTCCCTTACATCCAGCAACACCTTCACGTTGGTGAACTGTCCGGGAAGCAGCTCCCTCTCCGGATTAGGCATCTCCGCCCTCACGGAAAAAGTACCCGATTTGGCATCTACCAGCGGATCCGCGAAATCCACGAGTCCCTTATATTTATACTGAGATTTGTCTGCCAATGTGATGGTGACATAAGGATTCCAATGACGGCTCGTGTCCTGCTGTCCGAGGTTCACATTCCTGGCCTTGGACTTCTGGTAATCCAGATCTGTCATCTTGAATTCCACCAGAACGGTATCACTCTTGACAACATTGGCAAGGAGCGACTGCGCGCCCGGACCCACCAACGTACCGATATCCACGTGCCTTTCACTGATGTAACCGCTTATAGGTGAACGAACTGTGGTATAGCTCAAAGCAAGACGGGCTTCCGTGAGATTGGCCTCACTGACATTGACATCAGCCTTGGCGCTCTCATAAGCTGCGACGGCATTGTCCAGATCAAGCTGGCTTGCAGCCTTCTGCTCGAACAGCGGCTTGATTCTGGCGAGGTCGCGCTCAGCCTTGAGTGCGATAGCCTTGTTCTTGGCGACCAACGCTTCCGCCCTGTCGACCTGCGCCTTATATTGTTTAGGGTCAATGATAAAGAGGACCTGGTCCTTGTTTACGCGCGTTCCTTCCGCGAACATCATCTTTTCCAGATAACCTTCGACCCTCGCCCTGACTTCCACGAATTGCTGAGCGCGGATCTTTCCCGGAAATTCGCCATAAACTTCCACGTTGCGGGTGCGGACGGTATCCACGCCTACGATAGGAAGAATTTCCTCCATATGCTTCGGCCTCAGTAAAAAAATAAGTGCAACTGCCACGCAAACGACTGCGGCAGCTGCACCAAAAACTGTCTTTTTATTCAATTTCTGCATAAATAGCTGATTTTACAGGAACTTACTTCACCTGAGCCCTTTCAAATAGTCTGCCACATTTCTCCCGATGATGTCGGCCGTATAGTCGCGACGCTCGAATTTCTGACCTGTGATGTTCTCGTAAAGCTCGATGTAGCGTTCCTCGATATGCGTAACGACTTCAGGTGTCATTTCAGGAACGGACTGTCCTTCCTTGCCCTGGAAACCATTGGCCATCAACCACTCACGCACGAACTCCTTGGACAACTGCTTCTGTTTCTGTCCGGTGCGGAGCCTCTCTTCATAGCCCTCGGCATAATAGTAGCGGGATGAATCAGGGGTATGCACCTCATCCATCAGATAAATCTTGCCGTCACGTTTTCCGAATTCATATTTCGTATCCACGAGAATGAGTCCCATCTTGGCCGCAATCTCCTGACCGCGCTTGAAAATGGCACGCGTATAATTCTCAATCTGAATATATTCCTCCTCAGGAACAATGCCCTGGGCAATGATTTCTTCTCTGGTGATATCCTCGTCATGGCCCTCCATAGCTTTGGCCGACGGAGTGATTATCGGTTCCGGAAATGCCTGGCCTTCAACCATTCCGTCAGGAAGCGCCACACCGCACAACGTACGTTTTCCTTCCTGATATTCACGCCACGCATGGCCTGCAAGACATCCGCGGATAACCATTTCCACACGATACGGCTCACATTTGTAGCCCACAGTGACCATAGGATCCGGGGTAGCAATTTTCCAGTTCGGAAGGATATCCGAAGTAGCATCCAGGAACTTGGCAGCTATCTGATTGAGAATCTGGCCTTTGAACGGAATCCCCTTGGGAAGGACCACATCGAATGCGGAAATCCTGTCGGAAACCACCATTACCAGATACTTGCCGTCAATATCATAGACATCACGGACTTTCCCGACGTATTTGCCGACCTGTCCGGGAAAATTGAAATCGGTCTTTACAATTGCATCCATCGTTTTATATGTTATGAAGTAAAATTCAATCCTGCAAAGTTAACTAATGGGCACCGAAGAATGAAATAAATCGTCGAATTAGTCGTAACTTTGGGGAGGAAAAGCATTGGAATACAGATGAGCTTCATAGAGGACATAGCCTGTTGCATATCGGGGAAAGATGTCACTGTCATCCGGCACGAAGGGCACATGATGCTCGAATGCGGGAACGGCGCGACCATCATCCCCATACCCGTAACCGCCCGCTCGCCCGAAGAGGCTGCGCAAGCTCACGCCGGATTGGAAAGGTCAATGCTGACCTACAAGGCTGTCAATCCGGAGCGCAAGCTCGTTCCGCTTCCGGAAGACGTATGGAGAAGCCGCCCCGACATGATGAAAGCCAGACTTTTGGCCCAGCTGGGAGAATTCCGTTCCATCTTCGCCAGGAACACCTCGGTAAGGAGAATCACCAAACCGGAATCCGCCGGTTTCCTGAATGAATGGCACACATACGGCGATGCTGCGGCACGATACAGGTACGGCATTTTCACGAAAGACGGGACACTCATAGCCGTGGCGACGTTTTCTTCCGGCCGCAAATGGCTGAAAGATGACAGGACAATCCGGTCCTACGAATGGGTAAGATATGCCTCCCTGCCGGGAATCCGTGTAATCGGCGGAATGGGAAAGGTTCTGAAAACGTTCATCAGGGAGGTAAAGCCAGATGATATCATGAGCTATGCCGATATGGAATGGACTGACGGTCAAGTATATACGAGATTAGGATTCCATGAGGACGGATTCCGGAGCCCGGTGGCGTTCTGTATTGACCCGGAAACCTGGAGAAGAAAGCCATTGGACAAAAACATTGACCCGAACGGAGATTTTTTATTTCACCTGAACCTCGGCAGCCGAAAATTCAGGATTGCGGGACAGCAACTTTACGGAACAGACAATGAGTAGGAAAAAACGCACATTCACCGGTAGACTCTGGCGCCTGCTGCTTATAAAGCTGCCGGCTTGCTTCCTCATATTCACTATCTTATGGGTGACGGCACTCAAATGGATACCTGTCTGGTGGACCCCATTGATGGCCGTAAGGTCCATCGAGTACAGAAACGACAAGACATTCCGCACCCACAAGACATGGGTGAGCTACGGCCATATTTCCCCGGAACTTGCCAAAGCCGTGATAGCCAGCGAGGACAACTTGTTCGATTCGCATAACGGCTTCGACTGGAAACAGATAAACAAAGCCATTGAGGACCATGAGCAGACTGGAAAACGCCTCCGCGGAGCGAGCACGATATCGCAGCAGACAGCCAAAAACGTGTTCCTGCTTCCGTCCAGAAGTTTCGTCAGAAAAGGCCTGGAGGCTTATTTCACTGTCCTGATCGAGGTCATCTGGGGGAAACGACGGATAATGGAAGTATACCTCAACGTAGCCGAAATGGGGAAAGGGATTTATGGTGCAGAAGCCGCAGCCGAACAACTGTTCCACAAAAAGGCATCCAACCTCACGAGACGGGAATCTTGCCTGATCGCCGCCTGTCTGCCCAATCCGCTGAAACGCAATGCCACCAGACCGTCGAGTTACATACTGAACAGGGCTGTCACCATAGAGAGACTCGAATCCAAATTAGAATATCCCGGCTGGGTGCGACACAAGCGCTAGGACTCCCCTTTCATGACCTTGTCCACGACGGACTTGACCTCATCGTAGCCATATCCACGGCCCAGCGCGAAGCGTATCAGCTTCAACTTGCACTGCGGGTCTTCGGCCAGAAGACGGTATTTCGCCGCCACCACGGATTCCAGCTTACGCCCGGCAGCATTCTCGTCCACTTCGGACAATGCTTCCGTAACCACCTGTCTGTCAATGCCTTTACATATAAGAGCATAAGTAATTTTCTGCGTTCCCCAGCCGGACAGCGATGCCTTTTCCCGAGCGAAGGCGGAAGCATAGCGCAGGTCATCCACGAACTTGTCTTCCTTCAGCGACTCGACAATGCGCCCGGCAGCTTCTTCATCCCCCTCCATTGACTTCAGCGCTTTCGCACGGATATCTGAAATGCAGTACTCCCTGCGGGAGCATTGAGCCTGCAGACGGCTGAGAACCTTGGAATATTTGTCCTGATCCATAGCCGCTAGAAATAAAGTCCGATATTGAGATACATTCCCAGCTTGCTACGGCGGGAAGCCCAATGCAAGTCGAGTTCCACAGGGCCAATTATGGAATTGTATGAGTATTTGAGTCCGGCGCCGAATACGCCATACGCCTCATTCATATCGCCGAAATCTTTCAGGTCCGCAACAGTCACAGCATAATTGCAAGAAGCCGTAAGATAGTTGTTCTTGAACAATTTGAAACGGAAATCCGATCTGGCCACCGCCAGGAAATTCGCCATCGCGGCAGCATAGTTTATACCCATGAACGGTATCTGCTGATCCAGATATCTGCCGGCAATCGCGCCTCCCATCAGGTTCAGATACGGAAGCGGAGGATCCCCACCGAACATGTAACGTGCTGATACTGAAGGAAGCCACGCGAAACATCCCTTCTGCATGACCGACTTGAAGTCAACGTTCACAGCATGGAACGGATCGATGCTATGCTTCACGCCCTTGAACACCCATTCATAACCGATGCCGAGCGAGAAACCCTTGGTCGGGAAATATCCGTCATCAAAGGTATCGGCGTTCACCGTACCGAATACTGAAAGGTAGTCATTGGTCAGGTTCCCGAAATCATAGTCGCCGTTCACCTTGTCGGTCATAGCCGAGTTCAGCTTGAAGAAATTGTTCCGGAGGCCGGCTCGCATGTCGAACTTGCGCCACTTGATATTGGAAAGGAAAATTTCCTCACGGACATTGAAATATGCTATCTTATAGTCGCTGGTCCCCAGTTTGAACTGGTTTCTGTCCGTCCATCGGAATGATGCCGAGGCGTTCAGCGCAGGTCCGGAAGGTGACATGAGATAGAAATGGGCCTTCGCATACGGATTCGTGCCCACCTTTCCCGTAAAGTCAAACGCCGGGCCCTGAAGCTTATGGACATTGAGACCAAAGTTCAGCAGAACGGAGACAATCTCCTCAGTGTCAAAGCGTCCGCCGATGCCGAACTGATGGATCGGGCCTCGTTTGCAATGAATCAAAAGCTCGTAAGGTTCACTTTCTCCCAGCAATTCGTATGTCACATAGTCGAAGGCATTCATTCCGAAAATCGTAGCCACAGCCGTTTCAATCTCACCTTTTCCGATAAGTTTATTAGGTTTGAGCGCAATCTTGCCCATGATGTAACGCGACTCCTTATCCGATACGCCGGTAATTTCCACCTTCGAAATCCGCACCGGCTGGGTATTGATATCCACCGCCTTGCGATGACGCAGTTCGGTTCTGAAAGGCCCGACGAGATTCTTTATACTGTCCAGCAACGGCAACTGTTCCAATGCCGCCTTCCGGCCTCTGTCAATGATGATGTCAATGCTTTTGGCATCGAAACTCATCATGTTGTACTCTTCCAGATTAGGCTTGATGGTCACGTCCGGAATACCGACATTGTTCTCGTATGTCGCGCGTCCGAGCATGTCAATGCCCTGGGAGATGATGTCCCCCAGATTGTTGAGCCTGCTGTAGTCGCGGAAACCGGACGAGAGGTCCACGCCGATGATGATGTCGGCACCCATTTCTTTCGCCAGGTCCGTAGGATAATTGTCCCTCATGCCGCCGTCCACCAGCACCATACCGTCCACCTTGACCGGAGCGAACACGCCAGGAATGGACATCGTGGAGCGCAATGCCGTGTTCAGCTTGCCTTCATACCATATCTTCGGTTTCGCCGTCACCATCTCCGTCGCCACACACACGAACGGTATCGGGAGGTCCATGAAATCCATGTAGTCCTGATAGCCGACAGTCAATGAACTGAAGATGTTGTTCACGTTCTGACCTGTCGCAAATCCGGACGGCAAGCTTCCCAAAAGGTTATCCCTCACCAGTTTGGCAGGGTCTTCGCCTTTTCCGGCGCCCCAATGCATCTTGTCATACTTCCTCTCCGCGCCTTCATAATGTATGTTTTCCTCCAATTCCTGCTGATAATCCTTTTTCGCATAGAAAAACGGGAAGGAGAGCAGAATCTTCTCCTTGTATTTGGATTCATTGTAAGAAATGAAATTTCTCGGAACACGGTCGGTGAGGGCGACATCCCAGTCAATCGTCCTTATGAGCGAATCCATTTCATGAGGCGAGTATCCGAGCGAGTAGAGCGAACCGATCAGGCCTCCCATGCTGGTTCCGAGGACTACGTCCACGGGTATTCCCAATGAGTCAAGACATTGGATCACACCGATATGCGAGGCACCCTTCGCGCCTCCGCCGCTCAGCACGAGAGCCACCGTCGGACGCTTTTCGCGGACCATGTCCAGATACTCCCGCATAATCTCCATCGACAAGGAGTCCATCTGCGGGTCAATGATATTTTCATTTTCTTTCTCTGCCGATGCAGGAAACACTGCCGCAAAAAGCATTGAAACCAATGCGGCCGCGAGGTATTTGAACGGCTTGCACATAACTATTGCTGTTTATGCTTTCCAGCCAACATTCCGCACGCTGCGAATATGTCTTCACCCCTCGAAGCCCTTATGGTAGAGGTAATTCCGGCCTTGTTCAGGCGGTCGCGGAATACTTCCATGACACCTTCCGGAGAAGAGACATAAGGGAAATCCGGAATCTTGTGGAAGCGGATAAGGTTCACCCGGCATTCCAGACCGGACAACAGCCTGATTATGGCATCGGCATGACGCTTGTCGTCATTGTGTCCGGAAAACATTGTATATTCAAAACTTACGCGGCGCTGACCGGTAAAGTCGTATTGTCTTATAAGGTTCACGACATCTTTAAGCGGGTAGGACTTCTGCACCGGCATCAGTTCTCCACGCTCATCCGGAAACGCATCGTGCATACTTATCGCCAGATGGCACCGTGTCTCGTCCAGATATCTCTTGAGTGTAGGCAAAACGCCTATGGATGAGAGGGTTATACGCTTGGGGCTCCATCCGAATCCCCAATCGGCAGTGAGGACATCGATGGCGCGTTTGACATTGTCATAATTATCGAGCGGCTCGCCCATCCCCATGAAGACCGTGCCCGTAAGTGATTCAGCCTCATCGACTGACACGAATTGCGACAGGATGTCGGCGGCGGACAGATTTCCATGGAAGCCCTGACGGCCGGTCATGCAGAAACGGCAGCCCATCTTGCATCCGGCCTGGGAAGATACGCACAATGTCTTCCTGTCCAGTTCCGGAATCATCACCGCTTCAATGCTGCTGCTTTCAATCTTTCCAGGTTCAGCGGTTTCAATCCGGTTCAATCCTCCCTGGAACGCACAGGTCACAGGGAAGAGATATTTTTTCGTACCGTCAACTGATTCCTGGCAATCGGAATATGCAACTGCCCCTGTCTCATAGCGTTCCGAAAGTTTTTCCCGTCCAGCTTTCGACAGATTCGTCATTTCGTCAATGGTCCTTACCTTCTTCTTATACAGCCATTGTGCAATCTGGCCGCCTGCATAGGACGGCAGACCACATTCCACGGCAATCGCCTTCAATTCTTCCGGAGTCTTTCCAAGAAGCTTATGTTTAACTACTTCACTCATATCCCTACAAATTTAGTGATTTTTTCATTTCAGATTGTCGGTAATTTTCTAACTTTGTAAAGAATGCGGGCAAATCCGCAGATAAGAACAAAAAATAATACATTATGGCTAAAGAAGCAGTAAAAGATGCAGGCGCTCAGGTTGATACCGGTAAGCTGAAAGCCTTGCAAGCAACGATCGACAAGATTGAAAAAGACTATGGGAAAGGCACGATCATGAAGCTGGCAGATCAGCCACAATGGGATGAACATCAAGTAATACCGAGCGGTTCCATCGCCCTCGACCACGCACTTGGAATCGGTGGTTATCCGAAAGGAAGAATCATTGAAATCTATGGTCCGGAGTCCAGCGGCAAGACCACATTGGCAATTCATGCCATCGCCCAGGCACAGAAGCAGGGAGGCATTGCGGCAATGATCGATGCGGAGCACGCATTCGACCGTTCATACGCGAAGGCTCTCGGGGTAGACCTCGAATCTCTCCTGATTTCCCAGCCGGACAACGGTGAGCAGGCATTGGAAATCGCTGACAACCTTATCCGTTCAGGTGCTATCGACATCATCGTGATAGACTCCGTGGCGGCTCTTACACCTAAGGCCGAAATTGAAGGCGAGATGGGTGACAACAAGGTCGGACTCCAGGCAAGGCTCATGAGCCAGGCTCTCCGCAAACTGACTGCAAACATCAGCAAGACAAACACTTGCTGCATTTTCATCAACCAGTTGCGTGAGAAGATCGGCGTCATGTTCGGCAATCCGGAGACCACCACAGGAGGCAATGCCCTCAAGTTCTACGCTTCAGTCCGTATCGACGTGCGCAGGACCACCCAGATCAAAGACGGCGAAGAGGCTCTCGGAAACCGCACGAAGGTGAAGGTCGTGAAGAACAAGATGGCTCCACCTTTCAAGAAAGCGGAGTTCGACATCGTCTATGGTGAGGGCATCTCCCATACCGGCGAGATCGTGGACCTCGGTGTCGAATACGGCATTATCGGAAAGAGCGGCTCATGGTTCAGCTACGGCGACCAGAAACTTGCTCAGGGACGTGAAGCCACCAAGCAGCTTATCGCTGACAATGCCGAGCTCAGTGAAGAAATCGAGGGCAAGATCCGCGAAGCTCTGAAACACGTTTCAGACTAGTTTCCAGCAACGTTTTTGAATACTTGCTCAATACGGCAGCGCGACAGTCTGGCTGCAGCTGCATCATCCAATATCCCCGCATTCCGAAGACCTTCCACGGTCCAGAGTTCGCGGGGATTATTGTCTCTGTACAGCACTATTGCATTGGCAGTCTTCCAGTTACGGATATAAGGGTGCAGTTTCAATGAATCCGCCGGCATGGTCCACAGGCGGAAAGGCCTGGACTCCCCTACTGTTATGAGGTCGCTGAATCTACTGTATTTTTCATTGTCCAGATGATAGATTTCCATCAGCTGCTCCTTGCAGGAATAGCCGCCTAACCGAGACCTGTACTCCACCATCTTCGCCGCGAAATATCCGCCGATTCCCGGGAGCGCGTCGAATTCCGCCGAATCCGCCCTGTTTATGTCCAGAAGAGGTATGTCAATGTATTTTTCCAGTCTGCGATATACGGAATCGGCCACCACATAAGATTTTGCAAAATCTTCTTTACGCCTGAACCTGCCGCCTTTTTTCCTGTAATTGTCGATGGATTCCGCCTGCTTGAGAGAAAAGCCGAGACGCCTCAAATCATTGACAGACACGACATTGGGATTGAACCTGAAATTTTCATAAGTGCGTGGGGCGATGGCGGCGGCGACTGCAGCGGCTGTCTCGGGACGAGTGACCTCTTTTCTACCAATGACAGTTTTTCCTCGTGAGCTTATGACGGAAACTCCCTGTCGTGTGGCGCTTCCATCGGGAACCATCTGTCTGGTATTTCCGGCGGAAACTCCCTGCGAGGTAGAGATTCCTGTCGATGTTGAGGGGAGCTGAACTTCGCCGCTGACAGGCAAGTCGTTCGCAGATAGCGCCTCATCTACAGACACATAGACAGTATCGGGCACAGTTTCGTCCGACAGAATCTTGAGCGCAGCAGCCCTATGTACGAAAAGCGCTGTCTGATAGCCGACAGCAAGAAATGCCAGCGCGATGGCGCCGGTCACGAAAGAGGGAGAGAGTTTACGTCCCTTTTTATTATCATTCATCTATTTTAGAACCACCTGCCACGATGTTTCTAATCCTCAGCGTCGTCCTCTCTACGCTTGGTTTTCTGGCACCCGGCCACCACTATCACGATTTCACCTTTCGGTTCGTGTTCGCGGAACCAGGCTGCAACTTCCTCAAGAGTACCCCTGCGATGTTCTTCATGCAGTTTGGAAATCTCTCTGGCCACGGAACATTCCCTGTCAGGGCCGAAATAACCGGCAAACTGCTCCAATGTCTTCACAAGCCGGTAAGGAGACTCGTAGAACACCATTGTCCTCGGCTCTGTGGCCAATGTCGTCAGCAATGTCTGACGGCCTTTCTTTACAGGCAGGAAGCCCTCGAAGCAGAACCTGTCGCAAGGCAGGCCGGATGACACGACTGCCGGGATGCAGGCTGTCGCCCCAGGAAGAGTCTGTATTTCAATGCCTTCCGCAGCACAAGTACGCACGAGCAGAAAGCCCGGGTCTGATATTCCCGGCGTTCCCGCGTCGCTTATCAGCGCGACATTGAGCCCTGCCAATATCCTGTCCTTGATGACGGAAGCAGTCTGGTGCTCATTGAATTTGTGATGGGACTGCAGTTTTCCGTGGATGTCATAGTGTTTCAGAAGCACGGAACTTGTCCTCGTGTCCTCCGCGAGAATAAGGTCCGCTTCCTTCAGGACTTTCACTGCCCTGTAAGTCATATCTTCAAGATTCCCGACGGGTGTCGGGACTATATACAGTTTGCCTTGGATTTCCATCGGTTACCTGATTTTTCTTCTTACGGACATCATGAACCTGTAAACAAGTTCCGAATCCATATCCCACTCCGGGAAGTTTTCCTTAAGATACTGCACAGCCTTTTCGAGCGTGGTCAGGGCATTGATCTTATTGATGACATCCTGGAACAGCATCGAATCATCGCGGAACAGCGTGCTGATGAACATCACCCTGTCATTGAGCGAAATGGCGCTGCGGACGTCCTTCACTTCCGGGCCCGGCATATCTTTTCTCCAGGCTTCGTTTCCGTATTTCTGGTCCGCTATCACCTTATGTCCTGAATACTGTCTGTGCTCTGACGGCGCTTTCGTCTTTTTTGCCTTAGGCTCCTCTTCTTCTGCCATTCCGCCGAATAATGAGAATCCGTCCTCCTCCGGAAAGTCTTCCGGTTTCGGTTCAGGCTCAGTTCCGGCTACCTGTTCAGGCTCTGCTTCAGTCTCAGGTTCCGTCTCCGGTTCCGCCTCAGGCTCAGATTCGGACTCAGCCTCAGGGATGTCGTCCGGAACGCTTTCCCCGACATTTTCTCCGGCATTTTCAGCAAACACGTCCGCAGGCATGTCGTCTGCAACCGCCTCAGGCACATTCTCAGCAGGAATCTCCTCCGGAACTGCATCCGCTATATCATACAGATAGTCAGCTGTCCCCAAGTCCAGCGGCTCAGCAGGTTCCATATCCAGTTCATTGCGGAGCAGCTCCACTTTTTTTTCGATCTCACCGACTCTGGCCTTCAGGGCGGAAAGCTCCGCGTCAAGTTCTGCCAATATTTCTTTCGGGCTCTTGTCCATAAGGTTTCAAGATTATCGGAAGCCGTTTTATCATTTGAAAACAACTTCTTTCATTTGAGTATTGCACAAATGTACATTTAAATTACTAAATTCGCAATCCATTTCAACCAATGATTATGTATCCAGAAACACCAAACAAGCCCGGCTGCATCGAAGTCATCTGCGGCTCAATGTTCTCCGGCAAGACAGAAGAACTCATAAGACGACTGAAAAGAGCTCAGTTCGCAAACCAGAAAATAGAAATCTTCAAACCGGCGATCGACAAGCGCTATTCTGATGTTGACGTGGTTTCCCACGACCTGCACAGCATTCCGTGCACCCCAATCAAGGAGGCCTCAAAGATGCTGGACGCCGCTGAAGACACCCAGGTAATCGGTGTGGATGAAGCGCAGTTCTTCGACGAAAGCCTCATACAGGTCGCTCAGGAGCTGGCCGACAAGGGAAAACGAGTTATAATAGCAGGTCTTGACACAGACTACATGGGCAAGCCTTTCGGCCCTATTCCTGGACTTATGGCCATAGCTGAAGACGTGCAGAAAGTCCATGCCATCTGCGTAAAATGCGGAAACCTGGCAAACCACTCACACAGGCTCACCAAGAGCCACAAACTCGTGGTGCTCGGAGAGAAAGACGTCTATGAGCCTCTCTGCCGTCAGTGTTTCAATGAAGCATTGGCACAAGAAAAAAACAACGCCGAATAACAGCTTTTCTATCTGACCAAGCCGGTATCCACGTTCCAGGACAATGTCTTGTAGAATTCGTTCAGAGTGGCATTGCCGTCTGACGGAAGATACATGCTCAAGCCGCAGAAAGTTTTGATAGTGAAATCCAGAAGGAAGTTGACGGATGCATTTTTATAGAGAATGCATCCGTTCATTGCATTTCTGAAGTCCTCCAAGTCGCTTTCCGGAATACGGGCCTTCACAAGAATGTCCTCGAGGTCATAGAACCAGTGCTTGCTGAACCGGAAATAGCCCTGCACGTCATCCGGCCACACGGACATGATTTCAGACTGATGCTCTGAAAACAGTTTTCTGCAGGCTTCAGCGAGAGGTGACAATCTGGTACAGTCAACCATTGAAATGGTCAGAGAACGGCGCCATTCCACCGACTGGGAAGAATAGAGCTCCCATGAATCAGAACAGATCCCCAGCAAGTCAGGCTCACTGCTGAGCAACAGCCTCTTGGCCACCGTGTGGTAATCGCAGAGTCCGTCCGCAAGCACCTCAGCCTGAGAGAATACCAGCTTGTCGCATTTGTTTCTCAGCGCATAGGCCACTTCCACGCCGCCCATCAGACAGGCATCGATAATCATATAGTCCAACTTCATCGGTATCGCAGCAGCGAAGTCCTCGATGTTCATTTCATATGCTTCGCTGGAATTGATGTTGTCAGCACCTATGCTCTTGACCTTGATCTGGTCATCGCCATGAAACTCCGTATAGGGCACTGGAACCAAGTCATAGTTTAGACCTTCTGAAGGTGACAATGCCGTAGCGATATTGGTGATCGTACCTGAAGAATAATAGCCGGAAGGCAGCCAGCCGGTGCCATGCGATGAGAAAATCATCCCGTAATCAGCATTGGGATAAAGTTCCTTGACAGACGTAAGCACTTCATTGACAGCCTTTACGGAAGCCGCAACCATTTCCTTCGGCCAAGTCTTCAGCGTATCGCGTAAAACATTGCCATAAGCGTCTCTCGAAAGTCGGATCAGATAGGAAGGCGCGGGGTCTGTATATCGTCTGGATTCGGTAAGCCTGCGCGAATAGACCAGAACAGATGCGGCAGCGGAATTGCGGAGCGGCAGGTAACCTGAAGCCATGTCGTCCACATCCGCCTCCAGTTGGCTGCACAGGCTGTTGAACCCGGCCGAATAAAGCAGCAGCACCTTGCATTTGGCAGGAACCTCTGTTCTTCTGGTGCCGGCATCTTTTATTACCGGCTCGTCATATTTGGTACAGGAGGCGACAGCCAGGACAATGAAAAGCACTGTCCCGAGCAGTTTTCCCGCTATGTTTTTCGCGTAAATCATAGTCCTACAAAGATAAGTATTTTTTTCTATTTCATAGGATGATGTTCGATGATGTTCTTCTGCCAGGTTTCACTGTCAATGTGGGTGTATATCTCAGTAGTCAATACGCTTTCATGTCCCAACATTTCCTGGACTGCCCTCAGGTCGGCACCGCCTTCTATCAGGTGGGTCGCAAACGAATGGCGGAACGTATGCGGAGAGATCTCCTTATGGATACCGGCTGCCATAGCCTGTTTCTTCACCATATTGAAAACCGAAATTCTGCTGATTGCCGCACCTGACTTGTTCAGGAACAGGGTATCGGCAAACTTCGGAGAAGACGGTTCGGGACGCACCGGCAGGTAGTTGTTCACAGCCATCACGGCAGGCTCGTCCATAGGGACCACCCTTTCCTTGCTTCCCTTTCCCACTACCCTTACGAAGCCTTCCTCCAGAAACACATCAGAAATCTTGAGCGCGGACGCTTCAGACACACGGAGTCCGGAGCTGTACAGCATTTCCAGTATCGCCCTGTCCCTCAACCCGTTCCATTTGGTAAGGTCCACCGAATCCATGATTGCCTCGACCTCTTCGACAGACAGGACAGAAGGCAGATACCGTCCTATTTTCGGTGAACTGATGCCGTCACACGGATTTTCCTCTATCTCGCCTTCCATCACCAGCCAGCCGAAAAATGACCTCAACGAGCTCAATATCCTCGCCTGGGTGCGCTTGGAGACAGGTTCGTCACTGTTGGCGCGGCTTTCCACATAGCCGGTCAGTTCCTCTTTCGTTATGCTGAGCGGACTCAAGTCCTGCAATTCCCTGACCTTGCATATTGACAAGAACATTTCGCGAACGTCCGAGCAATACGCCTCATAAGAATTCGAGGACATATTCCGCTCGACACGGAGATATGTCCTGAATCCTTTGAGATATTCTTCTGATGTGCTGTAACGCATGGTTACAATGTAGAGTACTTATGGCAGTACTGGAGCATCTGACCGAGATAGTCGTCAGGGTATTCCACCTTGTAATCCACGATCACGCCGTCCTTTTCTACCGGCACAATCTCAGGATTGACAAAACCGCCGTAAGGCTTGAGGCCGAGAGCCGCATACCTGTCCCTTACCTCCTTGTGAAGTTCCGGGTCAATGTCCATCGCATATTTCTGAATCAGTTCCTTGCCGGCCTGGTAGTCACCCTCTGACTTGATACGCTGTATTTCAGCAAGAAGTTTTCCGAATAGGGCACGGAGAGCCTCGAAATCATTGACCACAAAATAGGTCTTGCCGTTCTTCACTTTCTTCTCGATGACATTGTCCTGAAGTCCCTGCTCATAGCACCATGCTGCGATCAGCTGTCTGTTCTGCATATGTGCCTCGGTAATCTGGCGGCCAAGTTCGATTCGGTTCGTCTGGACCATCAGGCCGTTGCGTATGTAGTTGGAATACTGAGCCTTATAAGCCTCAGGGTCAGAAAGGATACCGAGTTCCACCAGCTTAGGGTCTGCAATGTAGTAAAGTCCGAACAGGTCAGCCCTTGCCTCTTCCAATGCAGATGCATACTCGCCCATCGCTGTTCCTGACACGCCAGGAAGCAACTGTCCTGAGCCGTGTCCGAGGCATTCGTGCAGGTCAGTGTGGATTTCATCATCGTAAGAACCGTATTTCTTCTGCATTGCCTTTTCCTCCTCGGAGTAAGCGAACTCTTCAAGCACTGATTTCGGAGACTCATTGGCCGCCGCATCATAGGCGTGGGTGATATTGGCAATGGTCACTGACTTGGAGCCGTATTCCTTGCGGATCCAGTCCGCATTAGGAAGATTGATGCCGATAGGGGTGGCAGGATAGCATCCGCCGCCGAGACAGGTAGCGTCTATCACCTTGGCACTCACACCCTTGACACTCTTTTTCTTGAAACGCGGATCAATCGGCGCATTGTCCTCAAACCACTGGGCATTGGCACTGAGCAGTTCGGTGCGCGCTGAAGCGGCGGAGTCCTTCACATTGACCAAAGACTCCCAATAAGCCTTGCGGCCGAGCGGGTCATTGTAGTCCTCGACGAAACCATTCGTGAAATCTACTGTGCCGAGCGTATCAGTTACCCAAGTGATGTTGTATTTGTCCCAAAGTTTGAGGTCACCGGTCCTGTAATACTCCTGAAGTTCGGAGATCTCCTTCTTCTGGGTATCGTTCTCAGCCACAGCCTTGGCCTTCTCGAGTTCCTCGCAGATCTTCGCGATTGCCGGACCGTAGATGCCGCCGACTTTCCATTTCTCTTCACGGATCGCACCGTCCGCGCCCTTTACCACCTTGGTATTCAAGCCATAAGAAATCGGCTCAGGATCGTTCGGGTCAATGATGCCCGCATAATATTTTTCGACTTCGTCTCTGGTGACTCCCTCATAGAAATTCACTGAAGAAAGTGCCACGATATCGCCATCGGCCGATGAAGAACGCCTCTGCGCATAAAGTTCAGGCGAATAAATGACAGGAAGCAATGCCTCGCATTTGTCCGTATCGCCCACTGACTCCATCAATGCACGGAAATACTCCTGGCTGCACTGCGGGAAGAATTTGTCCTCAGCATAATGATGATGGATGCCGCTGCTGAAGAATACGCGTTTCGCATAGACGAGGAACTGGTTGTATTCCTTGCAGGTACGGTCGCCCTTGTAATTTTCAATGATGTTCTGCAGCACCTTTCTCACTGCGAGATTGTCCTTGCAGTTCTGATCCCAGTAAATGTCCCATCCGAATTTTGCGGCCTCGCTCAGGTGATAGACATACTCTTTCTGTTTCAATGTCAATTTTTCCCACCCGGGAATCTGATACCGCATGATCTTGATATCAGCAAACTCATCCACGAGGTACTTGAAATCGCCTTTCTTCTTGTTATTGCAGTCCGCGCAGGACGCCACAGCAGCAACTGATGCCAATGTCAACAACATTTTTCCTATATTTTTCATAACTATCAAATATTTCGATGGTCAATCCTTGCAAAAATAAGCTTTTAGCATTACATTTGCAATCCATTTCGTTCGGAGAGAAACGAATTGCCACTTTAGCTCAGTTGGTAGAGCAGCGCATTCGTAATGCGCAGGTCGAGGGTTCGAACCCCTTGAGTGGCTCCAAAAAAATCAGACGGAAAGACTTCCGCCTGATTTTTTTGTTATGTGTGTGTAAAAAAACAAGTCTGTTAAGATTTGTGGAGGATTTTCGAGGATAGATTTCTTATATTACCCCTGAGCCAATCATTTCATCCCTGTCATACCACACGGCGAACTGCCCCGGAGTGATGCCTCTCTGCGGTGTTTCGAAGAGAATGAACAGACCAGACGGCCTCTTGACCAGCAACGCATCCTGCAACGGCTGGCGATAACGGATACGCACTCTGTACCGGCGTATTTCTCCGTCCTTCATCCGCAAGTCCTCCCGGATCCAATGGATTTCTTCAGGCACGACCATCAGGCAACTGCGCGAAAGGCCCTTGTGCCGGTGCCCCTCCCCTACATATATTATATTGTTGTCAATGTCAGTGGAAATCACGAAAAGCGAGTCCTTATGGCCTCCGATGTTCAGGCCCTTGCGCTGACCGATGGTATAGAACTGGGCTCCCTCGTGACGGCCTACTACAGCACCGTAAGGATTTGATTTATAACGGGTTTTCTTGACATGACGCTTACCGGAACGGTATGTTTCAGTCTCGAATTTTATCGACTCATACGTAACCGGACGGGACAGGCGCAGAAGATCCTCATCTGACAATGCACCGATACTGTCATAAGAATAGACAGACTCCGCATGGCAGCCTCCCTCATAATCCCCGGCCTGAGAATGTGCAGCCTTGTCATCTGATATATAATCAGTTATCATCTCCGCATCACCCGCCAAGCGGTTCTTCAGGATGGAAGACATCGTATCTCTGAGGAAACAGTACTGCGGAGAATCTTCATAGAAGGCGTCATACACTTCGACCACGTCACCTTCCACAGACTTGAGTTTCTGCTGGAGAAATACCGGAAGGTCCACTTTTCCCACGAAGCAGATGCCCTGGGAGTCCTTTTTCTCCGCTGAAGGCAAATCCGCTTCCGCTGCGAGTCGTCGAACTTCCGGCTTGCATATGTCACCTATCGGGAACAATGCCTTGGAAAGCTGGTCTTCAGTAAGCTGACACAGGAAATAGCTCTGGTCCTTGTTCGGATCCGAACCAGCCAGGATGCGCCACACAGGCTTGCCGTCATTGACAATCTGGTTCCCTTCAGCGTCAAGCGCAGGTTCCTTACGGCAATAATGCCCGGTGGCCACCATATCCGCGCCCATTTTCTGAGCGGCCTTCAGGAATGCGTCGAACTTTATCTCCCTGTTGCAGAGCACGTCCGGGTTCGGCGTTCTTCCCTTGGAGTATTCATCGAACATATAGTCCACCACACGCTGACGGTATTCATTGCTCAAGTCAATGAAATAGAACGGGATACCTATTTTCCTCGCGACCATTTCGGCCACGAACTTGTCTTCTTCCCATTCGCAGTCACCGTGCAATGTCCCTTCCGTGTCGTGCCAGTTCTGCATGAACATCGCAAAAACATCGTAACCCTGCTGTTTGAGCAACAGAGCGGCCACACTGGAGTCCACACCTCCGGATAATCCTACACAAACTTTCATAAATTTCTCCTCTTTTCGGGCTAAAGAAACAAGTCAATAGCGCCTTGACAGCCGCAAAGATACCTAAATCAGAGAAAAATTACTATATTTGAAACGTTTGGCAGTCATTGATTCGGAACATTGTCCGATACTAGCCGCAAATTACAACACATTATGACAAACAAGAAAATAGAAATAGACTATCAGGAATTCGGTTCCGTACAGGAACTTGAACCGCAGGACAGAGAGCTTTGCGAAGCCGCCGAAAAGGCATTGGCAGGCTCATATGCGCCATATTCCAACTTCAATGTCGGAGCTGCCGTGAGACTGTCCGACGGAAGCATTGTCACCGGAGCGAATCAGGAGAACTCGGCTTATCCGTCAGGACTTTGCGCGGAAAGGACGGCTATGTTTGCAGCTCACGCGAACCATCCGGACCTCCAGATGAGGAGCATTGCCATAACAGGGGCACAGAACGGCCTGCTGAACAGCGGCATCACTGCTCCATGCGGAGCCTGCCGCCAGGTCATGGCCGAATACCAGAAAGTCAGCGGAGGAAAGATGAGCGTCCTCTTCTACGGAAAAGACAAAATCCTGAAATTCAGTCAGGTAGATGACATTCTTCCTTTCATCTTCACCAACCTGGACTAAGAAAATAGCCGGATTGGCCTGTCAGACTTTGCAGATTTGACAAAAAGCAGTATATTTGCAGTGGGAAAGTCGTACACGACCAGCTCCCTCCAAACTCCCCCAGGGCCGGAAGGCAGCAAGGGTAGGAGGTCGTAGCGGTGCGATGTGCTAAGCTTTCCCTTTTTTCATTTCTACACCATCCTCCACATATTTGCCTCTCTTGCGCCAATGCACGAAGCCATAGGCGGCAGAAAGCGTATAGAACAGATACAGGGCAGCCATCCAGTAGAGGCCCTGGCAGCCGCACATCACGACATACATCAGGTCAGCCACTATCCACAGCAGCCATTGTTCTTTGTAAGAGCGTATCAGCCACCAGGTCGCAATCAGGCTCAGGACCGTAATAGCAGCATCGAGGGATGACATCGGATCGCCGAGAACCCTGAGAACACATATCAATGCCACCGTGCCGACCGCCTGCAACAATACGCTGACAGCCAACACTTTCAATGATATTTTACGCAAATGTATCTGCTGCGCGTCACCAGCAATTGAATCCGAATCCCGGCGCCAGCTGATGAAGCCCCAGACCGCGGTAACCACGTAATATACGTTCAATGCCGATGATGCATAAAGTCCCTGACGGCAGAACAGCACCACAGAGGCGATTCCTGTCAATATCTGCACGCCCCACATATAATTGCTCTGTCTGATTTCGAGAATAATGAAAAGTATTCCTGTTATCAGAGTGAATATTTCTATAGCATTGTCCATAATTCCGCGTATTTGGGAGTGCAAATGTACGTAAAAATGAGTTATCTTTGTCAGGATACGAAACAATGATTGATATGAAAGACGCGATAACCGAAAAGGGAAAATGGAAAGTTCTCAAGAGCGAATATCTGTTCCGCCGTCCGTGGCTGACAGTCAGAAAGGACTGCGTGGAGCTCCCTGACGGAAGGCAAAACCCTGAGTTCTACGTACTTGAATATCCCGATTGGATCAATGTAATCGCATTGACCGATGACGGCAAATTCATTTTCGAAAGGCAGTACCGCCACGGCCTCGGCAAGACCTGCTATGAGATTCCTGCCGGCGTGATCGAACCGGGCGAAAGCCCCATGGAGGCTGCAAAACGCGAACTGATGGAAGAAACCGGCTATGGCGAAGGTGAATGGTCCGAGTTCATGACCATCTCCGCAAACCCCAGCACCACCGACAACCTTTCGCATTGTTTCCTGGCAAAAGGCGTCAAGAAAACCGGCGCCCAGCACCTTGACAGCACAGAAGACCTCGAAGTCGTGCTCCTGAACGAAGCCGACGTCCGAGATCTCCTCATCAATGACCAGCTCAAGCAGGCCCTCATGGCCGCTCCCCTCTGGAAATACTTTTACCAGCAGAAATAGTCCACCTGACAACAGTATAACAGTATATACATCAGCCTGACAACAGCATATATTAAAAAGGCATTGGAACAGATGGGGCGGAGCGCACTCTTTTTGGAGCGTAGCCACTCTGTTCCAATGCCGATTCAATAAGAAAATATTTGTCCGGAATATCTCGACTATTTATAAAGGAAGGCGAAGTGGCCGGGGATGTCGCCGGTGCGGACAGACCATTTGAGTTTGCCGGCATTGGTATAGCAGAAGAGCTTGCCGCTGGAGGTAAAGTCCGGTGAATCAGCTATGTAGATGTCGCCGTTGGACGGATTTACTGATATCGCGTACGGAGCCTTTACAGAACTGTCAGAACCATCTGTGATAATCTTGTCAGATGACACCGCACCCGTATTCACATTGACCTTGGCATATGAATAAGTAGCCTTATAGTTCGCATCATATGCAGTACCAATAAGATACAGCTCACCCTTGTAATAAGCCATAGAGGAAACAGGAAAATCAATCGACGATGCAAGCGCATATTTGCCGTCCTTAGCTTTCAGGCAACTGAGCTTGCCGCTGAAAGAGGACACCCAGAGATTGCCGTTCTCATCCTCCAGCATTTTCTGCAGATTCGGAACCACATCAATAGTGTAATCCACAGACATTGACGCCAGATCCACGACAGAAACCGTATTGTCATATCCAGCACGGTAGCCACCGGAATTGGCCACATATGCCTTTCCGCCCTTGATTACAAGCTGCTCAGGCTGGTATCCCACAGACACTTCCCCAGTAATCTTGTAAGTATTCAGGTCAATACGATAGACAGCGCCCTTCTGGTCAGGCGTCTCCAAAGGCTTCAATGCAACATAAGAAGTCACATAGGCACAGTCCCCGTCAAAAGCGATCGAACGGCAGTTAGGAATATCCACCTTGGCAATTCGCTTCACCGAATTGGCTCCGAGAATTTCCACTTTATGGGAATTGTTCACCACGACAAACAACTTGCCGTCATAGACCTGCACATCATTTCCTGCATCACCAAGACCCTTCACGACATCCGGATTGTAGTCAGTATAGATATCCCGGATATAAGACGAAGTGCGGAAATTGAAAAAGTCCAGCTGAGCCTTGTTGCTGCCAATGTTGCCTTCATTGAGCACATAAAGTCCCACAGGATTCGCTCCTGGTTCCGCCGGTGTATCCACGATTTCATAATCAGACGGCGTAATGTCAGTTCCAGGATAAACCGGGACCTCGTCCTTGCGGCAGGCAGTAGCGGCCGCAACAGCAAAAGTCAGCACCAATGCTGCCTTGCCAAAAAAGTCAAATTTAGTCTTCATACATATAAATAAGTTTAAAACAATTCATAACCAACTGTCAATCTAAAGTTTATCCCAGGCATGGGATAATTCAGCACAACCTCGTAATCCTGATTGAACACATTGTTCACTTCAGCAGTGATTTTCAGGACATTGGCCTTCAACTTCATCTTCTTCTGCAGCGACAAGTCACTCGTGTACCACGGCTGGAGATAGTTCTTCCGGGTATTTTCCTTGTGGCTGTAGCGTCCTCCCGTGTACAGGAAACTGTAGTTCAGACTCCACCCCGAGTACTCCGCGGACAAAACCGCAGAACCACTGTGCTCAGGAGCGTACGGAATCTGATTCTTGTAGTAGAACGTTGTCTTGTCCGTAATGTCTATCGCCTTCTGGAACGTGTACTGCAGCCTTGCGGCCAATCTTAACTTAGATATATCTACGGCCACGTCAGCGGACACATCCACCCCACGGATATCCACCTTTCCGAGATTCAGCATTGTCCAGCGGAACTGCTGCCCGTTGGGATAAGCTATTATCTTGTCTTTCACCATATTCCAATATGCATCGGCAGACAGGTGAACGGTGCAGAAAGAGAACCGGTCTGAGTATTCGGTCCCCAGATCCGTCTGGACTGTACTCTCCGGCTTGAGCAGAGCATTTGCGGAATTCGTATAATAGAGGTCATTGAACGTCGGCATCCGGAATGAGCGTTTGGAAAACGCCCTTATATACAGCTCCTTGTTCCTCAAGAGCTTATATGACACATAGAATGCCGGGGACAGTTCCGAACGCTTGTCATTGACATTATCAAATTCCCTGGACCTGTCGCTGACGAACTGGCCGAATGCGCTTCCCTGCATCTTCAGCCTTCCGAAGTCGAACGAGGCGGCGAGCGAGACCATATTGGTCAGCCTGTAGGGGCGGGGAAAAACAGCATTTCCGGACATGTAATTCGCAACATCCAAGCTGTTCCACTGGAAATCATAGGACAATGAAACATCCATCCGGCTGAATGCCTGCCACATATTCGCAGTCGAGAAATACAGTTCATTCTGGCGATATGTGTTGGTGACATGCAATGAACGGCTGTCCTTGTCTTCGTAGAAAGTGTAGTCGTAGGCATATCTGGCATTGAACATTGACCTGAATTTCCGGCTCCAGACATTCACTGCCCTGCCCTGCACGAAGAAATTGTCATCACGCATACGCTCTCCGTTACGGAAGACATTGCTCACGATGGCGCCGGGCACTCCCCTGTCCGAATGGTAGTTATAGGTGCGGACGGACCAGTTGCCGGTCCTGGTCTTGCCATAGAGGGCTGCTTCAGAGCGGACCGAAAATATGTCACCGTTGTGCCTGACAGCCGTAGTATCATAAGATAGGCGGCCGAGCTGGTCATATCCGCGGCACCTGAACCGATAACGCCCGGAAGCATTGGTCAGACCGGACGAAACGGTAAGCGAAATGTTGTCCGAAAGACGGAATGCGACTGACGCAGAAGGATTCAGCAGGCCGAAGGAACCTGTTTTCAATGTAGCCTTTACATTGACCTTGCGCCCTTCTGAAAATACCGGACGGGCAGACTGGAGATAGATGGACGAGGATGCGCCGAAATCCTTTGCGGGCTGGAAGATATCACTTTTCTGGCCGTTGTAAAGCGAGATTTCGCCTATTTCGTCGAGGGAAAAGCGGCCGAGGTCCACCTGACCGTTCTGCGCGTTGCCGATCTGGAGTCCGTCATAGAAAACAGCCGTATGGGCCGCACCCAACGATCTGACATTCACTGTCTTGAGTCCTGCAACTCCACCATAGTCCTTCAGCTGGACACCAGAAAAATAGCGGACCGCATCAGCTACTGACAGGCTGTTAAGCCTTTCCAGTTCGTCTCCCGTCAATGTCTGGGCAGGTATGGTCTCACGATATTTCGGCAAGGCCGGTGCTGCCACAATCACCGATTCCTTCAGGAGACGTACCGTATCTGCCTTTTCAGGCATGGATACGACAGGCTCCTGCGCCGCGACTGTAATACAGAACGCGCACAAGGCTGAAAGACATGATGAGATTCTGTTCATCGGTGACCTGACTATTCTACAAAACATCACCGATTCCGCGCCAGAAAAGGCAGCAGACATACAGAGCAACATGCGGACCGCTCACACACTCCGCACCGATGCACCAGCCGCCCGTCCTCCGCAGGCGGAACCGATGTAATAATATGCAAAGAGGCATTCTGACTTGTCTTCCGGGAAGACTTACAGTAGCGGGAACTGCCACGGATTCACACCGTGTTCCCCTCCCACGGACAGGATTTCTGTCAATGGACCTGCGGCACTGCTGTCCGCAAGGCTTTGCATACAGACTGCGAATATAGTAAAAAAACAGGCAGGATTGAAGTCCCGCCATAAAAAAACGGATGGCTTAAGTCAACCGACTCGAGCCATCCGCTATAAGAAACGTCAATCAAGACTTATTTTGCAATCTCAGCGTACTTTTCGTACTTTGTCTGATTCTCGGCAGATTCCTCACGGAAACGGTAGAATGCATTCTTGAGGTAAGAAGCGATACCTGCCTTGATGTTGGCATCCTTGGTGATTTCGAACGCTTTCTCGAACGGAGCGATACAAGACTTCAGACTTTCCTCGAATTCCTTTACCAGTGCCATATATTTGGCATCGTCAATTTCCTCCTGAGCCTTGGTCTGGAGCTCGATTGCCCGGTTGTAGAACATTGTACCTTCACCGATGTAGCCATACTCATATTCAGGATTGATCTTGGCGCACTCTTCATAAGCTACTACAGCCTTGTCGATCTGACCGAGCTGTGCACGGATGTTACCCTCAACATAGAAGAGAGAAGCATTGTTAGGCTCGTTTGCCTTAGCCTTGTCGAGAAGGCCGAAGAGAGTCTCAGTATCCTCATTGTTCTTCAGATAGTAGTTGATGAGACCGATGAGAATGCTCTGGCTCTGAGGGAATTTGCTGAAACCTTCCTCGAGGTATTTCTTGGTGTTCAATGTGTCCACCTCAGCAAGTCTTGCGAAGACCTCACCACCTTCGTAGTAGTAACCGAGGTCATAGCATCTCTTGAAGAATTTGAGCGCTCTCTCGTTGTCCTTGGCTGCCATTGCGGTGAAACCGGCATTGTAGATGACGCTTGTATCAATCTTTGAAAGCGGAGCAAGTGCCTCTACATCAGCAGCTTTCTCGAAGAGTTTGCTGGCTGTGGCAACATCGCCGAATGTGTATTTGTTGAAAGCCTCTGAAACATATTTCTGGCCGATGTAGTCAAATGCAGCAGCCACATCCTTGTCCTTGGCATGCTTCTCATCGAGTTCATAAGCTTTCTGATATGCTTTGACAGCTCTTTCGAGTGCATCTTCATAAACCGGCTTGGTCACCTCGATGATGACGAGCTGGCCGTTCTGGTTGAAATAAAGATTCTTGTCAGCATACACGTCCTTGGTGTATTTCTCGTTATTGACAGTAACCTCCTCTGATGAAACCGGTTTCTCTGAACCCATCATGAGAGTAAGCTCTGTCTTGTTTGAACCAGGAAGGATGTTTCCTGTAGGAGCGTCATAGGCCTTTACATATTCCTGACCGAGCTTCAGCCAGGTAGCTGTCTTCACAGCCTTCTTGACATTCTGTGTTGCAGCTTCTGCAGCTTCTACAGACTTCTTGACGTCAGCAGCAGATTTTACTTGTGCATCAGCCACCTGAATAGCGGCGAACATCGCCAATGCGAGAAGAATTTTTTTCATATCTGATATTTTTTCAATGTTAGTATTCAACTATTCAGCAGATTCCGGTGCAGCCTCCGGAGCATTTCCCTCCCCGGTCTGTCCTTCATTCTGTTCCGAGACATCTTCCTCATCGCTCTTCGCAACTACTGACACGGAAGCGATGGAGTCATTGTCCCTGATGTTTATAAGTTTCACACCCTGGGTGTTACGTCCTGCAAGTTTGATATCGGAAACCGCCATCCTTATGATGAGCGCGCTCTGAGTGATGATCAGCAGGTCATTCTCTTCCGTCACATTCTTCAGAGCCACCAGTTTGCCTGTCTTGTCGGTGATGTTCATCGTGCGGACACCCTTGCTGCCACGGCTCGTCTTGCGGTACTCTTCGAAGTCCGTACGCTTTCCAAGACCTTTCTCGCCAATCACAAGAAGCGTATGCGCTGAAGCATCCTCAGCCTCAGGTTCATAGCATACCATACCGATAACATAGTCATCCTCATCAAGATTGATGCCACGCACTCCGGTAGCTGTCCTGCCGAGAGGTCTTGCATCTGACTCATCGAATCTTACGCATCTTCCGTTACGGCTGGCGATAAGCACTTCCGACTTGCCGTCGGTAAGGATAGCCTCGAGCAACTCGTCTCCCTCGCGGATATTGACGGCATTGACACCTTTCTGGCGCGGTCTCGAGTAAGCTTCGAGAGAGGTCTTCTTGATGATGCCCTCCTTGGTCGCGAGAATGATGTAGTGATTGTTGATATACTCCTCGTCCGTCAATGTAGGTACATTGATGATGGCCTTGATCTTGTCATCCGGAATGCTGAGAACGTTCTGGATGGCGCGGCCCTTGGATGAACGGGAGCCCTCCGGAACTTCGTAAACCTTCAGCCAGAAGCATCTTCCCTGCTCAGTGAAGAAGAGCATCGTGCTGTGCATATTGGCCACGTACAGGTGCTCGATGAAATCTTCATCCCTTGTAGCGCTGCCCTTCATGCCTACGCCTCCGCGGTTCTGAGTCTTGTACTCTGCAAGCGGGGTTCTCTTTATATATCCGAAGTGGGAAATCGTAATCACCTCATCATCATCGGCATAGAAGTCCTCAGGATTGAACTCTTCCGCGTTAGGTACGATTTCAGACCTTCTCTTGTCGCCGTATTTGGCTTTGAGTTCCTGGGTTTCGCTCTTGATGATGTCCATCTGCATTGCAGGATTAGCAAGTACGTCATTGCACCATGCAATGAATTTCTCCAGTTCGTCGTACTCTGCCTGGAGTTTCTCTCTTTCGAGTCCGGTGAGCTGACGGAGTTTCATCTCCACGATGGCTGTCGCCTGTGCGTCGGAGAATGCAAATGTACTGATCAATGTAGATTTGGCCTCTTCGACAGTCTTGGAAGCCCTGATGATTCTAATGATCTCGTCGATAACGTCGATGGCCTTGATGAGACCTTCGAGGATATGGGCTCTCTTCTGGGCTTTTTCGAGGTCGAACTTGGTCCTTCTGACTACGACTTCATGCCTGAAGTCCACGAACACCTTTATTATATCCTTGAGGCTCAATGTCCTTGGACGGCCCTTGACGAGTGCCACATTGTTTATGGCGAAACTTGACTGGAGAGGAGTGTATTTGAACAGCGTGTTCAGGACGACATTGGAATTGGCACCCTGTTTCACTCTGAAAATCACTCTCACGCCTTCGCGGGAAGTCTCGTCATTCATATAGGTAATGCCCTCGATCTTCTTGTCATCGACCATCTGGCCGATTCTCTCGAGCATCTCCTTCTTGTTCACCATGTACGGAATCTCGGTGACGACGATGGTCTCACGACCGTTGTTGTCCACTTCAATCTCCGTCTTTGCGCGCATGACCACTCTTCCTCGGCCTGTCTCATAAGCCTCCCTGATGCCCTGGATGCCCTGGATGATACCTCCGGTAGGGAAATCAGGACCCTTGATGTAGTGCATCAGGCCGTCAGTGTCAATGTCAGGATTGTCAATGTATGCGCAGATGGCATCGCAGCACTCGCCCAAGTTGTGAGGGGCCATGTTGGTAGCCATACCTACCGCGATACCTGCGGAACCGTTCAGAAGCAGGAGCGGCGCCTTGGTAGGCAGAACCGTAGGCTCCAGAATCGTATCATCGAAGTTCAGCTGGAAATCGACTGTGTCCTTCTCCATATCGCCGAGGACATCGTTCGCCAATTTTTCGAGTTTCGCCTCGGTATATCGCATTGCAGCGACAGGGTCACCGTCCATTGAACCGAAGTTACCCTGACCGAATACAAGCGGGTATCTCTGGTTCCAGTCCTGAGCCAAACGGGCCATGGCGTCATAGACACTTGAGTCTCCGTGCGGATGGAACTTACCGAGCACCTCACCGACGATTCTCGCAGATTTCTTGGTCTGTCCTGAGTAGTCCAGTCCCAGTCCTTCCATTCCGAACAGCACACGGCGCTGCACAGGTTTCAGTCCGTCTCTCGCGTCAGGAAGCGCTCTGGAAACAATTACCGACATTGAATAGTCAATGTAGGCCGACCTCATCTCCTCATCAATGTTCACCTCTTCGATGATGCCCTTCATTCCTGTTCCCTCTTCCTGCGGTTCAACAGAATTCTTATTCTCCTCCATATTATCCATTTTTTCTACAAAAATTTCTTACTTGTCAATGCTTCTTGAACATTATGCCACGCTCTCCGCATTGTACTCTATAAAACGTACAAAATTACAAAATTTTTATCACCGAAACAAACTTGAATTTATACTAACATCCCTTTAGGGCCATTTTTTTGGTTTATCAGCATAAAGGATATATTTTTGCATAAGAAGTATTTTAGAAATGCAGATGGAAATAAAAATATCGGACGAACTGAACACCATTATCGGGTACGCCAGAGAGGAGGCTCTCCGGACCGGAAGTTACGGAATCGGCCCTGACCACCTTTTCCTGGGCATCATCCGGCATGCGGACAATGACGCCTGCAGGACATTGACAGGTCTGGGGGCAGATACGGACTCTATGAAAAAGTTCATTGACAGCCGCATATTCACCAATGAGCAGATTCCTTATTCGGAAATGGAGAACATCACGTTCTCCAGGGCATCGCAGAACATACTGAGCATCACCATACTTGAGTCCACAAAACTCAAGAGCAGGGAGGCCACGCCTCAGCATCTGCTTCTCGCATTGTGCAGGACCACAAGCTGTTACGGCTCGACCTACTTGAGGAATATCGGCATTGACTATGGCCGCATCCTTACCTATATGTCGAAGAACGGTATGTTGGACAGACAGAGCGAGACCAGTGACGACGGCGATGAGGTCAATGATGTTGAGCAGGCCCCGAAGAAGGAGCCAGTAAACGACATCTGTGAATTCGGCATTGACCTGACAAAAGCGGCGGCCGAAGGCAAGCTGGATCCTGTGGTGGGGCGAGACCGGGAGATTTCGAGGCTGATAGAGATTCTCGGCAGGAGGAAGAAGAACAACCCCATGCTCATCGGCGAGCCGGGCGTCGGGAAGTCCGCGATTGTGGAAGGCATTGCCCTGAGGATTGCAGAAGGCTCTATATCAAGCGTTTTGGCGAAGAAGCGGATCATTTCATTGGATATCGCGTCCGTGGTGGCGGGAACCAAATACCGCGGCGATTTCGAGCAGCGTGTGAAGTCCATCATCAAGGCGGCAAGCAGTGACCCGGACATTATCCTGTTCATCGACGAGTTCCATACGATTGTCGGTGCTGGAGGCGGTCAGGGCAGTCTTGATGCGGCCAATATGCTCAAGCCTGCGCTGGCGAGGGGTGAAATCCAATGTATCGGTGCCACGACCATGGACGAGTTCACCAAAATCGTGGAGAAGGACGGGGCGCTCGACAGGCGTTTCCAGAAAATCGTCGTGGAGCCTACTGACCTGAAAGAGTCGGTGTCCATTCTCCAGCATTTGAAGCCGAACTATGAGGAATACCACGGAATCCGCTACACCGATGAGGCGATTGAGGCTTGCGTGAGGCTGACTGACAGATATATTCCAGACCAGCAGCTGCCGGACAAGGCTATCGATGCGATGGATGAGGCTGGGTCAATGATAAGGCTGCGCTGCGGTTCCGCGAAGAAGTCCGCCAAGAGAAGCGAAGGAATTGTCAATGAGGAGGATATCGCTACTGTGGTGTCCAAGATGACCGGGATTCCTGTAAATAAGGTGGCTGAATCCGAGGGGCACAGGATATTGAAAATGAAGGAACGACTGAAGAGCCGGATCATCGGACAGGATGAGGCTATCGGTACGGTGGTCGGTGCCATCCAGCGTAACCGTGCAGGTCTTAAGGACCCTGACAGGCCTATCGGTTCGTTCCTCTTCTTCGGCCCTACCGGTGTGGGAAAGACGGAACTGGCCAAGTGCATCGCTGAGTATCTTTTTGATTCTCAGGACAATATGGTGCGAATCGACATGAGTGAATATATGGAGAAGTTCACCGTATCCAGACTGATCGGCGCGCCTCCGGGCTATGTGGGCTACGAGGAAGGCGGACAGCTGAGCGAAAAGGTGCGCAGAAAGCCTTATTGCGTGGTCCTGCTGGATGAAATCGAGAAAGCGCACCCGGACATATTCAATCTGCTGCTGCAGGTGCTCGATGACGGCCGTCTGACAGACAGTGAGGGAAGGACTGTAAGTTTCAAGAATACCATAGTGATAATGACTTCCAATGTCGGCAGCCGTGACATCCAGGAATATGGCAAGGGCGTGGGATTCAGCACGATAGGACGGAATGTTTCCGTAAACAGGCAGCTGGTATTGGAGAAGGCCGTGAAGAAGGCGTTCCCGCCGGAGTTTCTCAACCGCGTGGACGAGAAGATTTTCTTCCGCGAGCTGGAGAAGGAGGACATTTTCAGGATTATCGACATTGAACTGAATGATTTGAAGAAGAGGGCCGAGGAGGCGGGCTACCGGATCAACGTCACGCCTTCTGCCAAGAAGTTCATTGCTGAAGAGGGTTTCGATCTGAATTATGGAGCCCGTCCGCTCAAACGTGCCGTGGTGAAATATATCGAAGACCCGGTTTCCGAATTCATTATCGCGGACAGGGCGCTTGGCGTCAAGAAAAATGGACTGACTGGCATCAGAGTAAGTCTCAATGAGAAAAAAGACGGGACTACAGCTGAACGCCAGCCTAACAAAAAGTAGAATTATGACAAAACTTGTTATTTTCGATCTGGACGGGACTTTGCTGGACACCGTAGAGGACCTCGGCAATGCCACGAACTTCGCGCTGAAGGAGTGCGGTTTCGCGGAAAGGCCTGTCAATGACTATTATACGCTCTGTGGCAGAGGCATCTACAATCTGTTCAGGGGCGCGGTGCCGCAGGGGCAGGACAATGAGGAGAATATCCGGAAGATGGCTTCATATTTTCTCTCGTACTACGACGCGCACATGTGCGACTGCACGAAGCCATACCCTGGCATTGTCGAGATGCTGAAGAAGATTACGGAGGCAGGAGTCATCCCGGCATTGGCCTCGAACAAATATCAGGAGGGCGCGGAGAAGCTTATCCGTCACTTTTTCAGCGAGTTCCGGTTCGTCAAGGTGCTGGGCCAGAGAGAGGGACAGCCGATAAAACCGGACCCGGCAATCGTGCATCAGATAATGGCGGAGGTTCCCGGCATCGGGCTCGACCAGGTGGTGTATGTCGGTGATTCAGATGTGGATATGCAGACCGGGGCCAATGCTGCCGTGCGTACTGTGGGTGTCACTTGGGGTTTCCGCTCGAGAGAGGAACTGGAAAACGGGCATCCGTGGAAAATCGCGTCGTCTGCGGAAGAGCTGGCCGATTTCATTCTGCAATAAGCGGATTGCATTCTGCAACAACTGGCACAGCGGTTTTTTGGATAACGGGCTTTTTTTGTATATTAGCAGATTATAGCGCCGCCGAAAGGCGGTTATTATTCAACTATTAAAACGATAAAGATATGAGAATACCAGAATCAGAACTTATAATCAATGATGACGGTTCAGTGTTTCACATTCATCTGAAACCTGAAGAACTTGCCGACAAGGTGATTCTTGTAGGCGACCCTGGCCGTGTGGATATGGTCGGTGAATTCCTCGAGGAGAAGGAGTTCAGGCACGAGTCCAGAGAGTTTGTTTCCATCACAGGAAAATATCACGGGGAGCGCATCACGGTGCTGTCCACCGGTATCGGAACTGACAATATCGACATTGTCCTGACGGAACTTGACGCATTGGCGAATGTTGATTTCAAGACCCGTGAGGTAAAGCCTGAGCACAGGACGCTTACTCTGCTGCGAATCGGCACGAGCGGCGCCATCCAGCCTGACATTCCTATCGGCTCATTCATATTCTCCGAGATATCAGTCGGTTGCGACGGTCTGCTGAACTGGTACGCCGACAGGGACAAGATCAATATTTCTGAAATGGAGGATGCGTTCAAGGTGCACACACACTGGAACAGCTATCTCGGCTCTCCATATTTCGTGAAGGCCGGCGACAAGCTTATCGAGGCATTCAAAGACTGCACTGTCAGAGGCGTAACTATCTCTGCTCAAGGTTTCTACGGCCCTCAGGGAAGAGTGGTGAGACTGCCATTGGCAATGCCTGACATGCTCGACACTTTCGAGTCGTTCAGATTCGGCGATTACCGCATCACGAACTTCGAGATGGAGAGTTCTGCCGTAGCAGGTCTTGCCGCACATCTTGGTCATCAGGCCGGCACTGTCTGCTGCGCCATCGCCAACAGATACCTCAAGAACAGCAATCCTGACTACAAGCCACAGGTAAGAAAGCTGGTTGAGCTCGCCTTAGGCAAGATGGCCGCCATCAAATAGCCCGCACGCCTGTTGTGCGAGCTGCTTGGAGGTGCGCGTGAACGATCGGGACGTGCTTGACGTGTCAGGGCGTGCTGGACGTGTCAGGGCGTGGGAGGCTTCTGGGTGTGCATGGACATTCTACGGGCGTGCTGGGGCACAGTGAACTTGTCGGAGCACGGGACGGATATCAATTTTTCCCTGTTTGTAGTCGCTGGCCATCGTCTTGATTTTTATCACGCTGTAGCCATATCTCCTTGACAGGCTTTCTACAGACACTCCCGAGAAGTACTCG
>ENA-OOUZ01000188-OOUZ01000188.1-human-gut-metagenome-genome-assembly--contig:-NODE-188-length-35864-cov-5.343405_pt1 | contig 35864 bp, 29 predicted proteins | sample MGYA00241546_ERZ501274 | MGnify/ENA primary metagenome ERZ501274 (study PRJEB25962, sample SAMEA2042363) | human gut metagenome | biome: human gut; feature: human-associated habitat; material: faeces...
ACGAATTATTTGAGTGTGCTTCCTATGCTATCAAGAGGACTTTTTCAGCGGCCTTTTAGGGAACGGGGGAGCCATTGCTCCAATTCCCCAGGCTCCTATTCTTTGAGCGTGGGCGGCTAGTTTTTCACTTTCTCTAAGGCAGCAGCTTCCTACGTGAACGATAACTTTAAATCCTTCGGGTGCGGCTTCTATCCACTTTTCCGCGAGCATCATTCTCTCTTCAGGCGTGAGCATATATCCCTCGCCGGAAGAGCCGTTGATAAACACGCCTTTAAGACCGTTCTTGGCAAGCATCGCGGCGTAAGCAGGAATTGGTTCAAGATTTACATTCCCTTCGGAATCGAATGGGGTAAATGGAGCGTCGATAAGTCCTTTTATCTTTTCCATAATGTACTTATATGTTATTAGTTATACTGTTCTGTGCGGGCAAAATTATTTCAATGTCAATTAATATCAAAATAATTATAATACAAAATGAATTATTTTGTAAATAAAATTAATAATATTTTGTAAAAGCATTATATATGCAGATATAAATAACTATCACACAGACTATTATGTTTAGTTTATCTGCTATAAATCACATAATTAAATAATCAATAAAAATATTAAATATACCTAAACATGTGCTTTATAGAGGTACCTATTTTAAATATCTTTAGTATTTCGGAAGAATCTCTGCTTCATATACTATAAATATTTAATAAATTGTGCGCTATTCCGGATAATAACTATATTTGCACATATGAATAATATACGCACTTGCTGATTTTATATATGAAGGACGAGAATATGGTATCTGGCGTGATAACAAGAAGCGTTATGCAGCATATTATGCACAACGGTTATTTTATAATATCGGATATTATAGAGGATACTGGATATAGTGTTACGACAGTAGCAAAATACGTCGCGCAACTGACAGATGATAAGATAATATCTGAAATCGATAAGGTAAATCTGCATTCCAAGGGGAGAAAGACCGTGCGATATGGAGTCGGGGCCGAACGCTATTACTTTCTTGGCGTGAATGTAGCCCATTTTGAGGTCAGTATCGCATTGATAGATCTGTCGGGACATGTCGTAAGTGAAGACCGGAATCATGATTTCCGTTTCGAAAACAGTCATGATGCATTGGATACCATTTGTCGTTACATAATCGACTTTGTAAACAGTACTGAAAGTGTCGACATGTCAATGATTAAGGCGTGTAATTTCAACTTGTCCGGTCGTGTAAACAGCAAGAAAGGTACCAGCGGCACCATTTTCAATTTCGAGGAGACTACGTCCACACCTCTGGTGGACATTATTTCAGAAAAACTTGGCATTCGTGTCTTTATCGAGAACGACACCAAGGCAATGACTTACGGGGAGTATTATTCGGGATTGAACCGGACATATAAGAATATGTGTTTTGTCAATATTGGCTGGGGGCTTGGGCTTGGGCTTATTATCGACGGCAAACTATATTATGGTAAGGACGGCTATTCTGGAGAGTTTGGCCACACGTATCTGTATGATAATAATATACTCTGCCATTGCGGCAAGAAAGGCTGCCTTGAGACGGAGGTGTCCGGTCGTGCTATTGTAAGGAAACTTACCGAAAGAATTTCAGCGGGGGAATCCTCTCTTCTGTCTGCAAAAGTACGTTCCGGCAAGACGATTACCAATTCTGACATCTTGGCTGCCGTCGAGAAAGAGGATGCTCTATGTATTGAACTGGTGACGGAAATGGGAAAGGAATTGGGCCGCCAGTTGGCAGGTATAGTCAATATACTGAATCCTGAGGTCATTGTGATTGGCGGGAGCTATTCTAGAATTGAGAGTTGTTATTTCCTACAATACATTAAGTTGGCGATACGCCAATACTCGTTGAGGCTTATGAGCCAAGATGTTCCTGTATTGACCTCATCACTTGGAACGGATGCTGCCGTGATCGGAGCCTGCATGATTGCTCGTAGCCGCACACTGATGGGAGAAACAGAATAACATCGTGCCTGCTCGTTCACAATCTGGGCTGAACAATCCGGTCTGAACAATCCGCCCCGTAGACTATGCGGCGATCCTTTTCGTCGTGGAGCATAAGTCTCTGTTTTATAACGTATTAGCCATTTTCAGAGTTAACGAAACAGCAACTTTAAAAATGACTAACTTATTATATGACAGGTATTTACGCACCACACAAAAAAAGACCACACAAAAGCTAAAGCCCAGACAGCCAAGTTAAAAGACAGAGCCGGAATCGTCGGCGCATGCATGCTGGCCCGCAGCCGAATGTTTAAAATCTGAAAATTTAACAAACCTGTTTTAAACAAGGTTGTTAAATTTTGGAGAAATTTGATATCTCTGCAGAAAACATAGATGCTATGGCTGAAACGACGCGTATGGAGAACGCGGTAGGATTACTTACCCAGCAGCGACTTGGCATTTGCGATGGCCTCTGGGGTAACTTTGGAGCCGCTCAGGATGCGGGCCACCTCCATGAGGCGCTCTTCGCCGGAGATACGGCGGATGGAAGTGACGGCACGGTCGTCAGGCTCAAATGTCTTGGTGACAATGTAATGCGCATCGCCTTTGGCAGCCACCTGAGGAAGATGAGTTATCGCGAAGACCTGCATGTAATCGCCCATGCTGCAGATCATTTCGCCCATCTTGTCAGCCACGCTGCCGGAAACACCGGTATCGATTTCATCGAAAATCATTGACGGCATATTCGTATAGCGAGCCATCATCGCCTTGAGACACAGCATGATACGGGACATCTCACCGCCGGACGCGCACTTGGCGACATCGACAGGATTCTTGCCGGTGGACGAAAAACGGAAAAGAATCGAATCCGAACCGGACGGTCCCTGCTGCGAAGGTTCGAGGACCACGTCGAAAACGGCCCTGTCCAGTTCCAGCGAACGGATTGAACTGCAGATGGCATCCGCAAACTCCGGAGCAGCTTTCGCACGGGCATCATGAAGACGCTCGCACGCACCGGCCAGATTCGCCTCAGCCACGGCAATCCGTTTCTGCAGTTCCGACTTGCGCGCCTCCAGCACAGAAGTATCGGCCAATGCTTCCGAAAGTTTATCCCTCAATGCTATAAGTTCGTCAATGCCGGAGCACGAATGCTTCTTCATAAGATCGTAAAGCATTGACAATCTGTCATCCACCTCCTGAAGCCTGTCATTGGAAACATCCGTCCGGGACTCCAGTTCAGACACCTCGGAAAGGATATCGTCCAGTTCCAGACGGGAAGACTCTATGCGTCCGGACAATGCCGATGCAGCCGGAACGTAAGCGGAAATCTTGTCCAGAAACTTCGATGATTCCTTCAGGATAAAGTCAAGCGAAGGCCTCTCATCCTGTCCGTCATCAGCAGACGGATTAAAGTAATTCTCTATCTGATAAAGACTTGACTTGATTTCCTCGGCATTCGCCAGCTGTTTCTGTTCAGTTTCCAGCTCCTCCAGCTCACCCTCTTTAAGTTTGGCGGCTTCAAGCTGTGAATATTGGGCCTGATTATAATCCTGCTCCGCATTCATCTTGGCCAATGTCTCCGTAACGGAAGCCAGTTCTGATTTCAGACCAGTCAGTTCCGTCCAAGCCTCACGGCATGAGGAAAGGAGAGCGGCATCATCGGCAAAATGGTCCAGCATTGACATCTGGAAAGCCTTGTCCCTGAGCAACATCGTCTCATGCTGGGAGTGGATGTCGATCAGTCGTGAAGACAATGCGGAAAGCACCTTGAGCGGCGCCGGGGAATCATTGACAAACGAACGCGAACGCCCGGAAGCATTGATCACGCGCCTGATTATCAGTTCATCAGAATCGTAGTCGATCTCATTTTCGTCCAGAAGGGCACGTATGCTGCCGTCCTCATCCTTGAGGTCGAACACGGCCTCGACCACGCATGTGTCACCCGACGCACCGATAGCCGAAGCATCCGCCTTGGAACCGAGCACAAGAGACAATGCACCGAGAATAATGGACTTTCCGGCGCCTGTCTGACCAGTAATAATGACTAGACCCGCAGGAAATTCAATATCCAGCGAGTCTATCAGTACATAGTTCTTTATGTGCAGTTCCTTCAGCATGGCCAGATTTTACTCGGCAGCCGGTTTTTTGCCAGGACGAGCCTCCTCAGCAGCAGGCTGCTCCTGATCGTGCTTTGCCATCCTGTATGTGAGTTCATCGTTCTGGAACTCTGCAACTGCTACGAGAACAGGTTTAGGCTGTCTCTCATAATATTTCGAAATCTCAATCTGCTCACGATTCTCGAAAACCTCGTCCATAGAATCACGGTCATTCTTGAAATCCTCAAGTTTCTTGTTCAATTCCTTCTTTTCGGCGAGAGCAATCTGATTTGCCCTCTTGTACAGAATCACTACGGTCTCATAAATGTTTCCGGTAGGGGCTGCAAGATATTTCACATCCCTGGTAATAGTGTTCTGAGGTACGTTCTTCTTATCCATTTTATTCAATATTATAATCCTGGGCATCTGCCCGCATGGCCATTCCAAGGCCTCCGATTATATATACTTTACCGGTCGCGGCAAAGTTTCATTATTTTTCAATCTGTTTTTTCGAAACCTTCCCAGCAGACTTTCTCTCCTTCTCGAAAGCCTTCTCCTTCTCCGTCACCTGCTCATCCGTCCCCACATACTTGCCCAATGCACGCTGTGCCCTGGCATACAATGTCTTGAGTTCCTTCGTATAAGGCGACTCCTGAATCTCTCCGATAAAGTTAAGGTAATCATCAATGAAGGTCATATAGCGCTCCTTCTGCTTCGAAGCGACACTCAACTGCGCATACTTATATGAAGACTTGGCAATATAATAGAGGATATCCTCACGATAAATATTGTCGGCATTGTCCTTCAACGTATTCCTGAACGCGACCCGGGCTGCCTTGTAATCCTCCATATTGTAATAGAGCTTCGCAGCCTCATAGGCCTTGCGGTCCAGTCGCTGGTTCAGGTCCTTCAGCATCGCATCGCACTCGTCCTTGTGGGAATCATTGCCGTAATCCTTTCTGTACTCGGCAATTGCATTGATAGCCAATTTCGTAGGAGTCTGGTCGAGTTCGTATCTCAATGTCGACTTGTACAGACAGTCGAGTCTGAGGAAACGGGCCTCTTCAGCGAATGGGCTGCGCGGGAAATTCGACACGAAACGTGAGAAATTCGCCTCTGCCGTGATATAATCCTTGAACTTATAATTGCTCAATCCCCAATAGTATTGAACGGTATCATCCTTCTCCGTACCATCCGTGAGCACCGACATTGACTCGAACAGCGACGCCGCCTTCTGGTATTTTCCCTTGTCGAAATACTGGAACGCCGCCTTATATTTGGCATCCACATCGTTGCTGGACAGCAGCGTGTCATACTGCGATTTGCAGGAGACCGCCGCCAGCAGAGCGACTGCGCCCCAGACTACTTTTCTGAATGAATTCATTTCTTTCAATTATTTATGCGCGTTAAGGAACTTCTCCACGTCAAGTGCCGCTCGACAGCCAGAGCCGGCAGCTGTAACTGCCTGTCTGTAAAGCGGATCCTGAACATCACCGGCAGCAAAAACACCCTCAACATCCGTCTCGGAAGTCTTGCCTTGCGTGATGATGTAACCGTTTTCATCGATGGAAACCCACTCCTTGAAAAGGTCTGAATTCGGGTGATGCCCGATGCCGAGGAAAAATCCGTCGATTGCAATATCAAAAACCTTACCATCTTTTCTCATAAGACGCGCTCCGGTAACTCCCGACTCGTCCCCGAGAATTTCCTGAGTATTGCAATTCCACAATACCTCTATATTAGGGGTGTTCAAAACACGCTCCTGCATGGCCTTCGACGCACGGAAAACGTCACGGCGCACAATCATATAGACCTTGCTGCAAAGCCCGGCAAGATATGTCGCCTCCTCGCATGCCGTATCGCCGCCGCCGACCACGGCAACAACCTTCTTCCTATAGAAGAATCCGTCGCAAGTCGCGCACGCCGACACTCCGAGCCCCTTGAATTTCTGCTCCGACGGCAAGCCCAGATACTTCGCTGTCGCGCCGGTAGCTATTATCAATGTCTCCGCGACCAGTTCCCTGCCATTGTCGTCGACCAGCTTGAAAGGCCTGGAGGAAAGATCTGCTGACGCAATGCGGCCGGAACGGATTTCCGCTCCGAACCTTGCTGCCTGTGCTTTCATCGAAGCCATCAGGATATTGGCATCCACGCCATTTTCGAAACCCGGATAGTTTTCCACCATCGTAGTGGTGGTCAGCTGTCCGCCCGGCTCCATTCCCTCATAAAGGACAGTCTGGATTCCGGCTCTTCCCGTATAGGTCGCTGCCGTGTAACCGGCTGGACCTGAACCTATTATAAGACACTTTATATTTTCCATCGCTTATTGTTTCTTTTTGGTTGCGGTTTTCGACGGCTTGGCAGTCTTGGAAGACTTGGCCGACTTTCCGGATTTGGATTTGGAGAGCTTTATCGCCTGCTGCACCTTGGCCTTGCGGGCAGCCTTGTCTCCCTCTCCGGCAGCCGGTTTCGGAGCCCTGACCTTGACAGGTTTCTCGTTTGCAGGCTTCTCATTGACAGGCATTTCGACGACCGGATCAGCATTGAACTCTACCGGCCTAGCTTCTTCAGAAAACGGCTTAGCCTCCCAAGCATTGTCCCCGGACGGACGTCTGGAGAATCCCGGGCGGGAGCCTCTTCCTGTTCGCGGAGAGTCACTGCCTTCGCGCCTTGTCCTCGGGCGCTCGCTGTCACCGAATCTTCTTGCCGGACGCTCGTTTTCATTGTCCTGAAACTTCCTGCGCCTGGGAGAATCCTCCTCGGATGCGTCACGGTAGCTTTTGCGCGGACCTGCTGGACGCTTGTCGCCGAACTCGGAATTGCGATTGTCCCCAAACTCGGAATTACGCTTGTCCCCGAAGCGGCCGCCGCGTCTGTCGCCGTCCTTCTTGCGGGTGGTCTTGTCGAACACCTTCGCCGCCGGGCGACGCTCCTCGTATTGTCCAGGAATATCCTCGTAATGGCTCAGCCTGTCTTCATTGCCAGTCTCAACCAGTTCATAATCAAGGAGTTTCTGCTCCAGATTAGTAGATTTCACGCGGATTTTCACAGGGTCGCCGAGGTTATAGATGACGCCTGTACGCTTGCCCACGATGCGGTAATGTTCCTGGTCGAACTCGAAGAAATCGGACTGGATATCGCGGAGTGCGACCATTCCTTCAATCTTGGTAGGCTCGATTTCCACATACATTCCCCATTCGGTAAGACCTGAGATATGGCCATCGTACTCGCCGCCGACCTTGTCCTGCATAAATTCCACGAGCTTGTATTTCGTGCTGGACCTTTCTGCCTCAGCAGCAATCACTTCCCTTTCAGAAGCATGTTTACACTGGTCCTCGTAATATGCCTTGCTCTGCGAATCCGCACCGTCGAGATACATCTGCAGAAGCCTGTGCACCATGGTGTCCGGATAACGGCGGATAGGCGATGTGAAATGCGTGTAGAACTTGAATCCCAGACCATAATGGCCGATATTGTCAGTACTGTAACATGCCTTCGCCATTGAGCGCAGCGCCAGGATCTCGATCGCGCTGAATTCCGGTTTGTCCTTCGCTTCCGCGAGGAGTCCGTTCAATGCCTTGGCGAGTTTCCTCCCGTCTTCGGCTTCTTCCATCTTATATCCGAAATTGCCGGCGAACTTGCGGAGTCCGTCGACTTTTTCCAGATTAGGCACGTCGTGAATACGATAGACGAATGTCTTGGCGGTCTTCTTCGCCACGCCGTTCATCTTTCCGCCGGTAGCGATAAACTCTGCTACTGAGCGGTTTGCGAGAAGCATGAACTCCTCGATGAGCCAGTTGGCTTCCTTGGAAATCTTCTGATAGACGCGTACCGGACGACCTTTCTCATCGACTTCCACCTTCATTTCCGGTCTGTCGAAACTGATGGCGCCCGCAGCGAATCTACGTTTACGGAGAACGGATGCCAGCTTGTGCAGTGTCAATACGGCTTCCTTGAGTTCGCGCGGAATGACGCATCCCTCGTAAACGCCCTCGCCCATCATTGCCTCGGAACGGCCTGCAGCTTTGAATTCAGCGAACGACTCCCCCGACGGAACCTCGACATTGTTTTCCGGCGCCTCGACTTCAGCATTGGCCTGAGCCTCTTTCGCACGGCGTTCTGCCGCTTCCGGCGAAGCTTCGAGAATCGGGTCCTTCACCGCCGAATGGATGCCGTCGGTACCGCCCCTGAGCTCCATGTCGAGAGCCTTTTCGCCGTTGTCAATTATCTGCTGTGCAGTCTCATACGCGAATCTGTAGTCGGATTTTATCACTGTCCTGCCGAACCATGTACTCTGGATTCCGGCGAGCGGAGAGAGTTCGAAAACAGCCGAGAATGTGAGTTTTTCCTCATTCGGACGAAGCGAGCAGAGCTTGTTGGAAAGCTTTTCCGGGAGCATCGGCACCGTGCGGTCTACCAGATAGACGGATGTGCCGCGGGACTGTGCTTCCTTGTCGACTACGGAACCAGGTGTGACATAATAAGATACGTCCGCGATATGCACGCCGACTTCATAGTTTCCGTTGCTGAGTTTCTTAAACGAAAGCGCGTCATCGAAGTCCTTGGCGTCTTCAGGGTCAATCGTGAATGTCAATGTATCCCTGAAGTCCTTACGTCCTTTAAGGTCCTCAGCTGTAATCTTTTCCGATATGTTGTCAGCGGCGTTTTCCACTTCAGGCTCGAACCTGTAAGGCAGGCCGTATTCCGCCAGGATGGAGTGCATCTCGGTGTCGTTTTCGCCCGGCTCGCCAAGCACGTCGACCAGATGTCCCTTCGGATTAGGTTCTCCCCTGTCCCAGCTGTCGACCAGCGCCGCCACTTTCAGACCGCTGTGCACTTTCAATTCCTGCCCGACGCCGTCGACTGTTTCAATGACTCCGGCCACGGAAAATTCCCCGTCGCCGAGTTTCTTCAAGTATCCGGTTTCCGGCACGGCGCTCTTCCTGCGATGAACCGGCGTTCCGTTTTCGTCAGTTATGTCAATGCTGATGTCGTATGGCATGACTCTGCTCTGCATGAGCACCCATGCCTGGTTCCCGACCACGTGGAGTATGCCGACGAAAGGCTTGCGGGATCTCTCGACTATCTCTGTGACAATGCCTTCCTGTCTTCTGGTTTCTGTTTTTTCTTTCGTTATCGAGACTTTGACAATGTCGCCGTTCAGGGCTCCCTTGGTCTTGCCCTGTCTTACGTAGACATCATCTTCCATGTCCTCGACCTTGACGAAGACGAATCCGTCCCGCGTCATCTGGACAGTGCCAGTGTACACAGGATATTCCTTCTTCTTGTCATCATCTTCCTTGCGGCCTTTTTTAAAGAAGCTGCCGCCATTTCGCCCGGCCCCACGTCCGGTGCTTTTCCTTCTTGAATCTTCGTGCCCGCGATTACCGCCTTTACGTCCTCGTCTGTCAAATGCCATGATGTATTTTATATTTACCAATGCAGGTTTCGCCAGTTACAACTTGCTGAATTTCCGTGCAAATTTGAGGTGGTGTCACCAATTCGAAGGCTATCAGCCCCTCGCGCTATTTGTGCACGTTACCCCCATCCTAAATCCCTCCCCTCGGGGTAGGGACTTGCCGTCGCCCTCGCGGGCTTGAACAGCGGAATTTCGCAAGTGCGAAACCTGAGTTATTTAATCCCACAAATTTAAGAATAAAACGTCAATATTCCTTGCTTTCATCTGTTTATCAGGGGTGATTTTTCAGTGGCTGCCCCTCGACTTGCCGGCGCACCTCCGCGGTAACGTGGCGGGACGCGGCCACGCCTAATTTTGTAACTCATTGATTATCAAGTACTATTCAGAGACGAGCGTGGAAACGCAGACATTTTTTGGCCACGTTTCCACGCCCCGTTTTATAAATCATTGATAATCAATACTGTTTCAAAGCAAGGCGTGGCCGCGTCCCGCCAGGGCAATCTAGGGACACTCATCCAGCGGTCTTGGGTAACCCTGGAGACGCTTACGGGACGACCACCCCTGAAATATTTTCTACGGAAACTTGATAATTAGACACCTAAACACTATCTTGCTGAAAATTATCACGAAAATGAAATATTGCCCTAACTGCGGAAAACCTGTGGAAGACGGAACCAAGTTCTGTCCTGAATGCGGCGCCTCGCTCCAGCCGGAACAGAGGAAACCTTCGAACATCAACAATGAAGACAGATGGCTAGTCACATTGCTGCTGAGCATTCTTGTCGGCGGCCTCGGCGTGCATCGTTTCTACACCGGAAATGTCGTCACGGGAGTTTTGATGCTCCTGACATGCGGCGGCTGCGGAGTCTGGACCATCATTGACATAGTCATGATTGCCGGGAACACGTATCGCGACGGCGATGGTAACACTTTGAAATAACAAACAAAACAAACACAAGACAATGAGTTTTTGCCCAAATTGTGGAACACAGCTGGATGACAGCGCTGTGTTCTGTCCGAATTGCGGACATAGATGTAAACTTGATGAACCTGCAGCATCACCGTCACCAGGGGCGCAGCAGACGACACCGACAACGCAGCAGACGGCATCACGAGGACAATGTCCTGACAGCTACCTGCTTTTCGCCATTCTCACGACCCTCTTCTGCTGCTTGCCATTCGGTATCGTCGCCATCGTGAAAGCCGCATCGGTATCATCGAAATATCAAAGCGGTGACTATGAGGGTGCTGTGCAGGCAAGCAACGATGCGAAAAAATGGTGCAAGATTGCCGTCATCTGCTGCCTTATTCCTCTTGCATTGACTATTGTAGGATACGCCATCATGGCAATTGTCGGTGCGACGTTCTTGTTCTAAAACAATCATCCTGGCAGCAGCTGCAATACTGCTGTCAGGATTGTTTCTATATATCTACGCCACAACCAATCCGGAATCCAGCCGCCTGTTTCCCAAATGCATTTTTCTGCAGCTGACAGGCTTACGTTGTCCAGGTTGCGGCTCGCAGCGCGTCGTCCACTCCCTTCTGAACGGAGACATCGCTGCCGCGTTCAGATACAATGCATTCCTGGTGCTGATGATTCCGTATGTCTCGGTGCTGGCATTCGCGACCTTCTTCAAGAACCGCGTACCCGGGCTCTACAATGCGCTCTGCCATCCAGCCGTCATCGTGGCAATACTCGTACTTACGATTCTCTGGTGGATTTTCCGCAATGTCTTCGGATGGTAAAATCTTGATTCAGGGCATTTTACAACTTACGGTTCGCATAATTCGCGATACAATCCGGAATCTGGATTTCGTAGTCGGAGTCGTCAAGCAGCGGCGATGTCAGCAGCATGTCGGCAGTCGTACGGTTCGTGGCGAACGCAATGTTATAAAGAGACGCGAGCCGGGACAATGCCGATACATCATTCTGATGTCCCTGGACAATGAGGTTGTCGCAGAAGAAAATCAGCATGTCAATCCTGCGTTCGGCAATCATTGCACCGATTTGCTGGTCACCGCCGAGTGGTCCTGACAGCAGCCTGGTAACCTTGCCTCTGAACGGGAACTTTTCCACGCCGTCGATTTCGACCGATATCTCTTCAATGAGACGTCCGGTGGTTCCGGTAGCATACAGGTTGTGCTTCGAAAGCATTGATGCATTGAACTTTACCCATGAAATAAGCTCTTCCTTCCTGCCGTCATGCGCCACAAGCGCGATATTCAATTTCTTCATAATTATTCCTCCAAACAAACCCTTTCCGCTTCAAAATTCATGCAATTCGACGAAGGCAGACACACAAAAAAACAGACCTCGGAAAGAAGTCTGCTTTTTGGAGGGTGAACGGTGGGGCTCGAACCCACGACAACCAGAACCACAATCTGGCGCTCTACCAACTGAACTACGCTCACCATGTTTAGGATTGCAAAGGTAATGATATTTTTTTAATCTGCAAGGGGTTGGTGTTGTTTTTTGCAAATAACCCCAAAAATCGGAAGCGGGAGGTGCAAAACTTGAACTGATTTAGAGAACTTCTTATTATATTTGCCCGATAGTTATAACTTGGCGAGCATTGGAAAATGAAACAGCGGAGACGCGTAAATCATTCCCGATGATTGCCTTAAAACAAAAACAAACAAATGGCAAGAGAAATAAAGTTTTCTCTGGTATACAGGGACATGTGGCAGTCTTCCGGCAAGTACGTGCCGAGAGTGGACCAGCTGGAAGAAGTTGCACCGGCAATCATTGACATGGGATGCTTCGACAGAGTCGAGACCAATGGCGGCGCATTCGAACAGGTAAACCTCCTTTTCGGCGAGAACCCTAACGTGGCCGTACGCAGATGGACTGCACCATTCCACAAGGCCGGCATTCAGACACACATGCTGGAACGCGGACTTAACGCATTGAGAATGAACCCGGTACCGGCAGACGTACGAGAGCTGATGTACAAGGTCAAGAAAGCACAGGGCACTGATATCGCCAGATCATTCTGCGGCCTGAACGACCATAGGAACCTGAAATTGTCGGTAGAATATGCGAAGAAAGCCGGGATGATTTCACAGGTGGCACTTTCCATCACCCACTCCCCTGTCCACACGGTGGAATATTACATGGGCATCGTGGACAAAGTCGTGGAATACGGCTGCGATGAAATCTGCCTGAAAGACATGGCCGGCGTCGGAAGACCGACATTCCTGGCAGAACTCACAAGCTGCATCAAGAAAAAATATCCGCACATCCTGGTACAATACCACGGCCACACAGGCCCGGGATTTTCACCGGCATCAATGCTGGAAGTAGCACGTGCAGGCGCTGATTATCTGGATGTTGCAGTAGAGCCGCTTTCATGGGGCAAGATTCATCCGGACGTGATAACCATCCGCGAAATGATGCGCGCCGACGGATTCATTGTCAAGGAGCTGAACATGGACGCATACATGGAAGTGCGCCGCCTCACACAGAAATTCATTGACGATTTCCTCGGATATTGGATCAATCCTTCGAACCACCTGATGTCGTCGCTGCTCGTCGGCTGCGGCCTCCCGGGAGGAATGATGGGTTCAATGATGGCCGACCTGAAGGGATTCCAAGCTGCCATCAATGCTTCAGAACGCGCTCACGGACGTCCGGAAATCAGTCTGGACACATTGATGGTCAAGCTGTTCGAGGAAGTACAATACGTTTGGCCGAGACTGGGCTACCCTCCGCTGGTAACACCGTTCAGCCAGTATGTGAAGAATACTTCCCTCATGAACCTGCTGAACGTCCTCAACGGCAAGCCGAGGTGGACCACCATTGACAAGGACACTTGGGGCATGATTCTGGGCCGCATGGGACAGCTTCCGGGAACGCTTGCGCCGGAAATCATTGACCTGGCGAAGGAAAAGAACATGGAATTCTACACCGGCAACCCGCAGGACATGTACCCGGACGAGCTGCCGAAGTTCCGCCAGATGATGAAGGACGAAGGCTGGGACGAGGGTCAGGACCAGGAGGAGCTTTTCGAGTTCGCAATGCACGAGAGACAATACCGCGACTACAAGAGCGGCGTCGCCAAGGAGAGGTTCAATGCTGAGCTTAAAGACTTGAAGACCAAGGCTGGAGCGCCGATAAACGTCGTGCGCCCGGTAGTGGAAATGCCTAAGTTCAATGTCGAGGAATACGCTCAGAAATATCCTCATGCAGTTCCGGTCCAGGCTCCGGCAAAGGGCCAGCTGATGTGGCAGTTGGATGTCGACGATGATTCGACGGCGCCTATTGCAGGTACCAAGGTCAATGCCGGCGAGGCAATGGGCCATGTCCAGACATACTACGGAATGGAAGACATTGTTCCGGCTATCGACGGTCGCGTGGTCGCAGTAACCGGCAAACAGGGCGACAAGGTGGTCAAGGGCGAGATTATCGCTTTCGTCGAAGGCGCGAAGTAACGTGAAAAAAGAATAATCACTTCCGTTTATATGCGCGGCTCGGCCTGCAGATAATTTGAATGTCAATATCTTCCACGTGATATCCACGGAACCTCCGGCTTGAAAGACGGGATGTGACAAGTTCGATGGTCTCGTCGTCGATCACATCCGTGAAAGTATTGTTCACATGGTCGTATAGGTGGATATGCTTGAAGGTATTGACATCGAAATACATCTTGCTGTTCGAGCTCATCCTGTAATTGTAGATTCCCAGCAATGCTATCTGTGTCAGGATGTTATATACTGAAGCCACGGTTACCTTGACGATACCGTCTTCCCTGATCTTGTCAGTGACCATGTCAGCGGAAGCATGGCCGAGAGCGAGCATGGCCTCATGGACAGCAATCCTCTGCTGCGTAGCTTTCAAATTATGTTTTTTCAGCAGGCGCTTGAATTCCTCGACATTCGGGGCTTCATATGTCTGTTTAATCATATATTGGACTCATTTTCCATTAATCGCGCAAAGTTAGCTATTTTATAACAATTATAAAATAGCTTCATATCGGGAAAATCCTGCAAGTCAGCCACTCGCGTTCCGGCAGAAAATAGTTATATTTGCAGGATATTTGGAACTAAATAATTATAGATATATGGACAGAAAAGTTCTTCTTATGATTCTGGATGGTTGGGGTGAAGGCAGACATGACCACTCCAATGCCATCTACACGGCCGGTGCGCCTTTCATTGACTCTCTCAGAGCGAAATATCCTATGAGCCATTTGCAGACATGCGGCGAGGCTGTCGGTCTTCCTGACGGACAGATGGGAAACTCCGAGGTTGGCCACATGAACCTTGGCGCAGGACGCGTTGTATATCAGGATCTTATGAAAATCAACAAGACCTGCCGCGAGCACAAGCTGCTCACCAGAGCGGAGATAAAAGGCGTATATGACTATGTAAAGCAGACCGGCAAGAAGCTCCACCTCATGGGACTTTGCTCAACCGGCGGCGTACACAGCTCACTCGACCACTACTACGAATTCCTGAATGTCGCTAAAGAATATGGTCTGGACAATGTTTTCGTGCATTGCTTCATGGACGGACGTGACACCGACCCGCACAGCGGAAAGGGCTTCGTGGCTGATCTCGAGAAACATATGGCAGAGAGCACCGGAAAGGTCGCTTCCGTCTGCGGCCGTTTCTATGCAATGGACAGGGACAAGAGATGGAACCGTGTAAAAGAGGCTTACGACCTGCTCGTGAACGGACAGGGCGCAGCATTCACCTCTGCGACTGACGGTATCCAGGCTTCATATGATGCCGACGTGACCGATGAGTTCATCAAGCCGATCGTCATTACCGATGCTGCAGGCGCACCTCTCGCCAAGATCGAGGAGGGCGATGCCATCATTTTCATGAATTTCCGCAATGACCGCGCACGTGAAATCACCGCAGTGCTCACCCAGCAGGACATGCCTGAGGAGGGAATGCACATCATTCCTAATCTCTATTACTGCTGCATGACTCCTTACGATGCTGCATTCAAGGGCCTCCATATCCTCTTCGACAAGGAAATTGTCAAAGATACCCTCGGAGAAATCGTATCGAAGGCAGGACTTCACCAGCTCCGCATCGCCGAGACCGAGAAATACGCTCACGTGACATTCTTCTTCAACGGCGGCCGCGAAACTCCGTTCGAGAACGAGGACAGAATCCTGGTTCCTTCTCCAAAGGTGCCTACATACGACCTCCAGCCGGAGATGAGCGCTCCTATCGTAACCGAGAAGCTCATTGAAGCTATCGACACCGACAAGGAGGACCTCATCATCCTGAACTACGCGAACGGCGACATGATCGGCCACACCGGTGTTTACGACGCCATCTGCACCGCTGTCAGATGCATTGACGGCTGCGTCGAGAAGGTCGTTACCGAGGCCATCAAGCACAACTACGTAATTCTCATCACCGCCGACCATGGCAATGCTGATCACGCAGTTAACGATGACGGCACTCCGAACACAGCCCACTCGCTCAACCCTGTTCAGTTCATCGTTGTCAATGCCGGTGACGAGGTCAAGAGCGTAAAGGACGGCGCCCTCTGCAATGTAGCTCCTACCATCCTGAAGCTGATGGGTCTTCCACAGCCTGCAGACATGGACGCAGAGCCGCTTTTCTAGCGAATTGAGAATCAATAATCAAACCCGGTCAGAGTTCCAGTTGTGGAGATCTGACCGGGTTTGATTGTTTAGTTTCTGCGACTATTCCGCAGGGGCTTCAGTCCTTTTGAGCTTCAGGACAGTGGTTCCCTCTGCAGAGAGGATAGAAACATTATCATTGTCCGTTACCTGAACTTTTGCGGCAGCGCCAATTCCTTCAAGCACAGCAGTTTCCACCTCCGGAGTAGGGCCCATCATCTTGGTCACGCCGACTTCTCCGAATTTGATCGCATCGCCTTTGATGCTGTATTCGCCGAAGAAATTATTGATGCTGGTGTTTCCATGAACACCTTTCTCGTCGAAAGAAATGGAAGCCTTTTCGAAGCCGCCTTCTGTTGCGAGACCGCCGGCCTCCACGATTTCCCAATCTCCGATCAATGCCTTGGCCACATCAGACTTCTTTCCCGCTCCACAGCTGCAAATCACAGCCAGAGCCACGAACATAAGAATCACTTTTTTCATAATCTATTGAGTTTAAACAATTTATTTCATATAGCGTTCGGTGAGCCAGGTGGCAAAAAACATGTCATAGACTTGGTATACGCCACGTGAACAATTCAGCAAACCTTTTTCGAGCAGCCCTTTGACTGCCGAATTTACGGAACTGGCAGACGACAAGCCATATTTCTTGACAAACACTTTGGAAGTAATCTTCTTAGCCTTGCCTTCAAGTGCGATTGCCTGGATTATCTGTTTTTGCTTTTCTGGGAGCTGATATAGAAGATCCTCATAAGTGTCGGCGCTGAAATCTATAATATAGTCTATAGCATCAGCAATACGTTCTTTCACGCAAGTCTCCCCCTCATTGGTCCGCATAAACAAGATATTCATTACCTTCTGAAGATAGAATGTTGTCCCGTCAAACCTCTTGTAAAGTTCCGGAACCACTTCATCATCAAGATATTTACCGGCAGCGGCGAAATGCTTTTTGCAGAACTCGGCATACAGTTCTTCCCTGATCGGAGGAAGATTGATGATAGTGGCACTCTGATAAAAAGGCCTGGCAGAAGAAGTGAACATCGAGCCCATCATCTCGCGGTGCGAACCGGAAAAGACGAACTTTGCATTCGGGCAATATTGGATGTATGTCCTCAATGTGGCCTCGACATTCTTGTCCGCATAATTCGTAATTTGCTGGAACTCATCAATTGCGACCAGACACGGCTTTTCAGCATTGCTCAGATAAGCGAAGATCTCATCAAGCGTAGTCTTCGGATTGCCCAAATCACCGATCTGCAATGTCCACGAGGGCACCCCGGCGGCATCGTAGCTGATACCTCCCTTGAGCGATGAAAGCGCGTTCACGAATTTAGACCAAGCCTGCGTTCCCTTGGGTTTGAGCGTATCAAGGATAGATTTTCCCATCCTCTCGGTCATTTCCGCAAGCGACTTAGTGGAATAGATATCAATGATAAAGGTACAATACCTCTCACTGATTTCCTTCTGTCCGAAACAATGCCGTATAAGATCAGTTTTCCCATATCTCCTTGGGGACATCAATGCAACATTGTTCCCATTCATCAACAGGTCAGTGAGCGCCTTGGTCTCCTCAATTCTATCACAAAAGTATTCTGGTCCAGCGTATCCAGTCGTAATAAACGGATTCATAATAATCTGATTTTCAGCAAATATAGCAATTTTTACAATATTTTATCATAAGATGATAATCATTTTATGATAAAAACTGCAATACGAGGTAAAAAAATCAGAGTCGGTGATGTGCCGGCTCTGATTTTTTTAGGGGATCGACGTGGTCGATTTATTTGAGCTCCACGCTGCCTGGCCAGGTGCCGGAGGTGGTGCGGGTGGTGCCGAGCTGGTCTTTATTGAAGCCGCCGAGGCTTTCTACCCACTCTACGAACTTAGGAGCGAAGGCGCCTTTCAGGCGGGTATTGCCGTTATTGGTTGTAATGTCGTTCAGGCGAGTGATGATGTCTGTCTCTTTAGCCTTCACGAACGATGCGGACGGGCCATTCCACTTCCAATAACCTTTCGAATAGTCGAAATCGGAGCCATTGCAGAATAACAATTCGCCGTCAACTACGACATTGGTCCTTACCAGCCAAGAGCCATCAGTATCGGTGGCTTTAGAACCGATAATGTCATTATACAATTTAACAGATGAGTTCGCTTCTTTAACGAACACGAGACCATTGGTATGTTTATTTGCGAGAACACAGTTGCCATACAAACTAAACGAGCCGTTTTTATTGTTTGCGCGGCACAGTGACTTGTAATTTTCTCCTACTGCTGTCGTATTTACTACGACCGTGAATCCGTCATTGTTCAGACAAACGGAAGTGCCTCCTGCCTGCTGGCTGACATTGTTGTGAATCGAGCAGTTGTTCATACAGACCACGGAAGTATTACCGCCGTGAATGACTGTGCCCCACTCGTTTGTCCTCATGGTATTGTCGAAAATCTGACAGTTATTCATAAACAGAACTGCCTTTCCGTCGGTCTGGATAAGACCGCGGGATGCGCCCTTGTTGTTCTTAAACACGCAATCTGTTACACGAACAAGGCCGTCACCGCTCTGGAGCAACATAGCACTACCAGAAGCTCCCATATTGCTATCAAAAGTACAGCCTATGACATCCAGATACGCATTTTGAACAGAAATCGCACCTCCGCAAGACCTCAATCTAGTCGTTTGATATGAATAGTTGCGACTGGCTTCACAAGCGCTGAACACACAATTCTTCAATGTCTGAACTGCTGACGTGCCATTGACATGAATAGCCCCACCCAAACCAGGTGCACCATTTCCACCCAAATTATAACAACGTGTAAATGTACAATCCTCAATGGTCTGAGTTCCGTTGCTGTTATTGATCGAGCCGCCAGTGTTGTACGTGTAATCTTCAGTAAAAGTACAACCTTTCAACGTAAGTTTGGCTTCTTTCTTGTCGGTATATAATGAGCCGCCGTTTCTTCCGTAGTTTTTAGAGAATGAGCAGTTTTCCACTGTCAATTTAGCCACACCAACATGGATTGCTCCACCACTTAAACCACTCGTACCATTAGTTCCATCGGTTACTTTATTGTCCCTGAGGGTACAGCCGAGTATTTTTCCGGTCACGCCGGTCCCGTTGAAGACCAGCGCTCCACCATTATCCTTTGCAGAGAAACCATTCTGGAAGGTGAGTCCGTCAAACAGGACATTTCCCTTTTTGGTGAGCCAAATCTGGGATTTTCCGCCACCGTCGAATATGGTAGCATTGACCTTGGCGTCCCTTCCTGACAGACTTGCAGCCTTCGCATCGGCAGAATACCCGCCATAAACGCTGAAATCAGCACCATCTGCCTCAGAAACGAGCGCAGTCGTTACTGAATAAGTTCCGGCTGACATATAGACATTCATGACAGCGCCCTTGGCAAGAAGAGCTTTAAGTTCTGTGAGCCCTGCGGCATTGTCCCAGTTGCTCCCGTCCTTGCGGCCTTTCGCCTCGGCAGAAACATAGAATCTGTCATCGAAGCCGACCACCTTGCCGAGAGGAAGGACATGACCCTTTTCGACGACAAGAGACTTCGTAGTGACCTTCTTGGCAAGTTCCTCACCTTCCGCATCTGTCAGCACTACTGAGAAGCCTTCGAGAGTGGATGGTGCAACTGCTGCGTAATATGTGCCCGCACCGGAAACATTGAGCGTAACGACGTCAGCATCAGCGCTTTTCAATGTTATCTTGGAGACGGCAGCATCTTCAGCTTCGATACGCAACAGACCGCATTGGTTCTCGAACGTGAGAGAATTGCTGCCGGTCCATTCTGCTACTGAAAGGCTCGCGTGAGCGAAGGTTCCGTCCTGAACCTCAGGTGCAGAGACATTGATCTTGCCGTCCACGTAAGCGGCTGACGCGTCGAACGGATAGACCGCAGAAAGGCTGCGAGTTCCTTCAAACTGTTCCAATGTAAAGGCAGCAGGAACTTTCACGGTAATGGAAGCGGAGCCGTCCGTCTTGATGGATTCAGCGGTAATAGCCTCTGATTCAGAACTTCCGGTTTCACCGTTCACCTCATAAAACACAGAAACCTTGTCGCCGACAGACCAGAGCACGGTGCCGTCGTCCTTGATTTCTGTTTTCGTCGATACATTCTGGACTTCTGCGGCCTGACTGGTTTTCGCAGAAACGTCAAATGTCACCTCAACGAGCTCAGCCGGGTCAATTTTCTGACCCGGAGTCTCGTTTTCCTTATCACAAGCAGCGAATACTACCGCCGCCATCGACAAAATTGTAAAAAATCTATTCATCAGGTTTCTTAGTTTTACCAATTGAATTCATCATCAATGGTATACACATCGTGTATTACGTTTGTCTTAACATTCTCATTAGACATTGCAAAAGATGCATCTACCATAAAGGTGCTGATTTCAATCATTGGAGGTGTATATCTCTTACTCCCTCCCCAGCATATTTTCCAAGTGTTTCATAATTATGTGTCTTGTTAGGAATTATCTCAATCCTTTGCCGTCAAGATACTTGATGACGAGCTCGGCGACATCGGTCTGGACGAAATCAGAGCCTGAGGCAATGAACTTGTCCAGCGGAGTGTAGTCCCCGTTGCGCAGGGCATTATCCCACCGGTCAAGGAGATTGGAATATGAAAGATATCCTTTCACATGCATCTTCGTGCCGAACTCAGGAATGCTGTTGTTCAGATATACGGCGTTTCCGTACTGGAAGAGTTTCGCGCCGATCATACCGGAGTATGAAGACGTAGCTTCCACGCTGTTGACGTACGGATGAACCGCTACCAGAGGATTAAGCTTCTGATATTCAGCAATGTCTCCGCTGGCGAACAGCATGACCTGGTCCTCCACGCCGGCTTCATGAATGACGTCAAGCACCTTTGCCGGAACATTGTTTTTCCCCGCAAGGTCAAGATTGACATAAATCTTGTCCTTGGTGGCCTTGAGAGCCTCCAAGAGGGTCGGGACCTTCGCGACATTGTTCTGCTCGTCCTTATAGACCTTGCCGTTACGGACCATGTCGAAGGACTTGATCTGCTCCAGCGTCAGCGAGGAAACGGCACCGCTTCCGGTAGTCGTCTCATTGACAGTCTCATTGTGCATAAGAACGAGCTGGCCGTCCTTGGTAGTGCGGACATCAAGTTCCACCATATCCGCTCCGGCCTCAATCGCGTGAAGGATGTTCGGAATGGAATTGTCCGGAATCCCCTGCTTGAAGGATTCCATTGTATTGCCGCGGTGCGCAACGACATAGATGCGGCTCACCGTGAGGTCTTCCTCCCACTTCTCCTGAACAGCATCGCAGAGTTCAAGCAAAGATGTGGTCTTGGGATTGATCTGTCCCTTATCCTGATCTTTTACTACGTACTCGGTGCTGTTGCAAGAGACAAGTGCGAGTGATGCTACGAGAAATGATGCTAAAAATTTTCTCATTTCAGTAAAATTAGATTTGACGGTTCGTATGACGTCTGTCGTGACCGAACATCGGCCATTCAGAGGCAGCAGGTCCTTTGCAGAACTTGTTGTCGCTCTTGTCATAAGGACGGAACGCGATCACACCAGAGAATGTTCTGGTATCGGAATCAGTAAATGAGATATAAACGATACCATCGTCACCGATTACTACTGATGACCAGATCTTCGCCATACGGAGGCCTTCAAATGTCTTGGCATCTTTCGACATTACTGCGTCTGCGATATCTGCTTTCAGCAACAAGTTGCAGTTCTTGTCAACGACATAATACTGACCGGACTCCGTTCCGAAGTGAATGTTTCCGGCAGCGTCAACAGCCGGTGAACCGGCAACTTTCTCCTGGACTTTGTAACGTCCGATGACTTTGCATTTGCCGTCAGCATCAGCGGTCTTAGGATCAATGACTACGATTCCACCATCATCCTGACCGGTAGTGAATGCGAGAGCAGCTACGATGTAGCCTTCAGAAGTAATGGCAACACCACCCTGATCCTGCACAGCGCCGTTATCCTCAACATAGTGGTTCACAACAATATTACCGGTCGCAGCCTCCACAGCATAAACTCTTGTTCCTACCTGGTCTGTAAGGACACCTGCAACGCATGGCTTTCCGTTAAGCGTAAGAGCTGCGATTCCTCCCATCGGAGCTTGTTTGACAAAAGTCTGCTCTTTGTTACTGTTCCATTTGCCCCAAGCCGGATTAACTTTATTGTCGCCGCCATTGTCGAGGGTATTCTGGGCTATGGTCCAAAGACCCCAGTTTCCACCATACCAGCTCACATAGCCGTCTTTCGTAAGAAGCAATCCTGTACGGCAGCCTCCTGCAGGTTGTGCAAAGCCATTGCGCTTGCCGGTAGCCTTGTCTGCAGAAACGGCGATTCCATTTTGTCCTGTGCAGCCGAAATAGATATTCTTGTCGCCAATACCACCTATACTTGCCTGATATGCAGGCTCCGGTGTAGTTCCATCAGCCCTATACCACTGGCTGAATGACCATTTCACTGAACCGTCAGCATTGTAGGCGATAAAATGGCCATCCTTATCGGCTGACCCGCAACCGATGAAAACGGTGCCGTCGGTGTCGATTGAAGGAGTGCCGTAAGTCACGCCTTTATTGACAGCTGTGAACATTTCCTTGTCGAACACTTTCTTGCCGTCCTTGTCGAACTTGTAGAGCTTGTTCGATCTTGTAGAACACCATACGCTTCCGTCATTGGCGATCGCCGGAGAGGTGATGGCATTATAACCTTCCATATATCCGACCCAAAGGACTTCGAGGCCGCCAGTTTTGGCAACAGGAGCCGGATCCACTACGACAAGCTTCTTTTTGCTTGCCTTGTTGCCGAGGTCATCTGTCAATGAGAGTGTCACGGTATATGTTCCGTTGGTCTTGAATGTGTATTTCACATCCTCGTCATGCTTTTCGAGCTTTTCGCCGTCGACTGTCCAGTCGTAAGTATATGGCTTCTTTCCACCAGTGCTGGTGCTGGTGAAATGAATTTCGTCTCCTGCATAACAAGGGTTTGCAGAAATCTCGAAACTTGCAGTAAGACTGCTTACTTCAACCTTCTGCTTCTCGCAGGCAAGAACTGATACCAGCGCGCCTGCTACCAGACATAATGTTTTAATCTTATTCATAATGTTTTAATGATATGGGTTTTACAATTATTGTTCTGCTCCTGAATAACCGGGATTCTGGGTATATGCTCCGCCGGCTTTATCTCTTTCATCCTGAGGGATAGGCCAATACATGAGGAAGTCACGTCCGTTCCACTCGGAATACTGCTTGTCAATCCACTTCGGGAAATCGGCAGAATGATGCCTCAGGCCGATTCTCTTTATATCGAACCAGCGATGTCCCTCAGCATAGAACTCCCTGCGGTTTTCATCGAGAATAAGCGTTTCAAGCTCATCTTTTCCGAGTGAAGCAGGCAAGTTCACCGATGAATACCTCTTTTCGAGAAGTGAAAGAAGGGTCTCACGCGCTCCCGGATAATCTCCGCTCGCCCACTGCGCCTCAGCTTTTATGAGATATACATCCGCCAATCTCATACACATCAGCGGAGACTGTGAAGGCTCCGGATTCTTTATGAACTGACCGCCCTGTCCGTTAGGGAATTTGATGATCGGCTTAGGATCCTCGGTAGAGAATGTCGCCGCCTTGCGGATGTCTCCTGTTCTTGTGGCATCGTCACTGTACAGTTTGGTCCAGCATTCGTCAGTCGGAGAGTAGTTGTATGAGCCGTCAGTATCATTGACACTCTCAAACAAGCGGATATAATCAGTAGAGCGGATGTTGATCGGGGCAAAATGATTTCCTTGTTTGAGGTGCCGCTGATGAACATTGACGCGAAATCCGTACTGTTCGAGTTCAATGAGAAGCGGCCGGACTTGATCACATCGTCAGCAAGGGCAATGGCTTCAGCGTCCTGCGCCATCCAGAGCATTATCTTCGCACGGAAAGCCTTGCAGAATTCCTTGGACGGATAGGCGAAGCTCTTGAATTCGCCCAAAAGGTCCTCAGCGGCCTTCAAATCCTCGACTATCATCGCCCAGACTTCTTCCTCGCTGGAACGCGGAACAATTTCCGTGCTGCCGGAAACCTTTATGATAGGAACTCCGCCATAACGCTGCACGAGTCCTGTGTAGATTATTGCCCTGAAGAGATAGCCTGTTCCGAGTGCGGTCCTGACGTCACTGCTGCCCTGGTTGGATGCTCCAAGTGCTGATTTTATCAAAAGGTTGGCATAGTTGAGTTTCTGATAACAATACTGCCATCTGGTCAATGGAATCTTTGCAGAAGCCGACTGCGTCTCGCCATGGACATCCGAATAGGAAAACCCGGGACCGCCTTTGAAGTTTTCTGCCAGATAATCCCCTTCAAACCACAAATTGGTCAAAAATGCTTCGTACTGATGGAGAGTACCGTTTGTCAACAGCGCGAGGTCATTGTCTGTAAGCTTGTTGGCAGGAATCTGTCCTTTCGGACTCGGATTGTCCAGCCACGAGCATGATGCCGCAAGAACCGACACGCACAAAATCATTGAAATAAATATCTTGTTTTTCATATCTGTCAGTAATTTGGATTGATACATCTTTTAGAACTGGATCTGAATACCGAAGAGGTAAGACCTGAGTGAAGGCTGGTAGCCGAAATCTACACCGTAACCGGCTGACGCAGGGCCGCTCGACATCGAAACTTCAGGGTCATATCCGTCATACTTTGTGAGTGTCAATGCATTGTCCACCGAAAAGAACACTTTTGCAGAATTCGACTTGATGGCTTTCAGCACCTTGTCCGGAAGATGATAGGAAAGAGTTATCGTCTTGAACTTGAAATAAGACGCATCCTCAAGATAACGGGTAGATGTCAGGATATTGTAGTCCACGTCCCAGCCGGTATGGACTCCTGAAAGAACCGGACGCGGCATATCATTGATTCCGGAACCTTCTCTCCAATAATGATTGGCGGCGTGCTTGCTCACATTGAAATAGTTGGTCACGGACTTTCCGGAATCGTCAGTCACTGTTCCCGAGCTGAGTCCGAGATGCTCGGTACCTTCCTGGCCGCAGCCCTTCCAAGCGGCGAACACCTTGCCTCCGATACTGTACTGGCAGAAGACTGAAAGTTCGAGGCCTTTCCAACCGAAATTGAGGTTCGCTCCTCCGAAGAAATCAGGAGTCGCCTTTCCGACACGCATCCTGTCATCGTTATAGTCAATGTCTCCGTCACCGTTGACGTCAGTATAGATGCAGTCTCCGGCTCTTACGCCTTTTGCATAGAGTTTTGCAGGAACATCCTCGTCATTCTGGTAGATACCCTCAAAATTGAGCATATACCAGGAAGATACAGGCTGACCGGTGATGAGCGCGTGCTTGGTACCGCCGAAAAGAGTAGCCTGCTGTATAGGGATGATATCCTTACCGTCAAGAAGTTTCGTAAGCTTATTCTTGTTGTAGGATATGTTGGCGTCCATATAGAGGTGGAAGTCTCCGATTTTGAGAGGTGTTCCGCCCACGGTGAGCTCGAAGCCGTCATTGGATATGCTTCCGATGTTGGAGGTAAGTGTCGTGTAACCTGAAGTTACGATTACCGGCTTCTGATAGAGCAGGTCGTCGGTAGTAGCATGGAAATAATCGAAATCGACATGCATCCTGCCCTTGAACAGCTCCGTATTGACTCCGAAATTGTACTTTGTAGAAACCTCCCACTTCAAGCCCTGGGCAGGAGTAGAGAATGCGAGACCTGAAACGCCGTTATATGAGGAGCCCGCGCTGACGAGGTCCATTGCAGCCCAGTTGCTGATGCCGTCCATGGAACCGGTCTGGCCTGCTGATACGCGGAAACGCAGTTCATCTACCACATCGTTCTTCGGGAAGAACTTTTCATTGGAAATGATCCAGGCGAGGGACGCAGCCGGGAAGAATCCGAATCTGGATTCCTGCGGGAAACGTGACGAGCCGTCAGTTCTGAACGAAGCGTTGAGGACATATCTGTCTTTCCAGTTGAATGCTGCTCTTGCGAACCAGGATTCGAGGGCGTATGCATTGTAACCGATGCTTCCGCTGTAAATCTGGGTTCCGCTCGTTATGAGGTTGAAACTGGACGATGGGAATGCATTGTTCGCATAATTGTCTGAAGCTGCGCCGAAATTGGATGCGCTGTAATTCTCGTATGAGAAACCGGCCATAAGGTTATAGGTGAGGCCTTTCCATTTGTTCTCGTATGATGCCACTGCATCGAACACATATCTCAGACTGGTGTTCTTCTGCTCTGAAAGTGCATGCCAGCCGTCTTTGTAACCACGCTCGGTATTGAGTTCCGTGAGCTTCTTGGTGGTATGGTCATAGATGGAGTATGCACTGAGGGAAGGCGTGAACTTGAAACCCTTGAACGGAGTAAAATCCATGGAGAATGTTCCTTGGAGCTGGAACCTGTTCGTCCAGTAATTTTCCTCGTTGATGGCCATCACAGGGTTATGACGGACAAGACCGTCCTTGCTCATTGTCCTGTAATCTCCGCTGTCGGCATTGACCCTGGTCTGGAAGCCCTTGGAGTCGGTGGTTCTCGTGCAATACGGTGTGTACCAAGGCTGTTCCTCGCGGGCAGCTCTCAAGACCTTGAGCGAGCCGTCCTGCTCCTCGATCATGTCGTAGCGGGAGAATGCTCCTGAAAGATTGAGGTTCACCTTGAGCCAGTCCGTAAGTTTCTGGTTCACTTTGGAACGGAGGGTGTATTTTCCGAAGTTCGTCTTGTTGAGATATCCCTGCTGTCCCTCGGCACCGAATGAGAGAAATGCCTGTGTCCAGTCGTTGCCGGCCTGAACGCTTGCCGATGCAGTGTAACGCTGCGCAATTTTTCTGGAGATGGAGCCTACCCAGTCGAAATCAGTTATGTTCTCCGGTATCGAGAATGTCTTCAGTTCCTTTTTCTGGAGGTTATAGTTGTCGAAAGCTTCCTGCATGACCTTGATGTATTCCGCGGTTGAAGCCATCTCGATATCCTTGGCAATGTTGGAAAGTCCGTATGTGCCGTTCACGCTGATTATCGGCTTGCCTGACTTGCCGCTCTTGGTAGTGATGACAATGACTCCAGAGTTCGCCCTTGAACCATAAATGGCTGTCGCAGAGGCATCTTTCAGCACCTCCATGCTTTCAATATCCGAGGCGTTGATATTAGGATAGGACTCTGCGGGAATGCCGTCAACCACATAAAGCGGACTTGAACTTCCTGCGATGGAGTTGACTCCACGGATAATCACATTAGGGCTTGAACCCGGAATTCCGGACGCATTGCTGATACTCACGCCCGGAGCTCTTCCCTGGAGCGCCTTGATAGGGTCCATCTCGGCGCCACGGTCCACCTGGTCCATTTTCACGGACGAGATTGATGAGCTGACCAGCCTCTTGGACTGACTGCCGTAACCTACTACGACAGTCTCCTCAATGGCAAGCGCGTCTTCTTCAAGCACGACCCTGACCGGAGTGGCATCCTGCGGAGTCGCTATCTTCTTCTCGACATATCCGAGACAAGAAAATGTCAACTGAGGGACATCGGCGTCTACAGTCATCGTAAAACTTCCGTCAATGTCAGTCAGACAGCCTTGATTCGCCTTTCCGCTAATTACCGCGACGCCTACAATCCCGAGTCCGGACGCATCCACGACTTTTCCGGTCACTGTATGTTTCCCGACTTTCGGGCTGACCTTTACGGGTGAGATAAGAGCTATCTGGCGGCCTTTGATCGTATAAGTAATTCCCGTTCCTTCCAAGATAGTCTTTACCGTCTGTTCAATGTCCGCACCCTTCACATTTGCAGAAACTCTTGCATTTGTGTCCACGTTCTGGGCATCATAGAAGAACGAGTAATTACTGTTCTTTTCCACTGCCGCAAGTGCCTCGCGAAGCGTGACACCTTTCAGATTCAGCGTAATCTTCTCCTGAGCCAGTGCCGTTCCGCACATAAGCAGGAAAAAGGATATTGCTGCGCATATCAACTTTTTTACTTGCATAAGATTTATGTGATTAATTTAATAGACTATAGCAGATTTAGGGCTCTCGAAACGATAATTCACGCCTGTAGTCGCGCTGATGATGGAAAGCACGGACTCTAGAGACTCATCGGTTATCGTGAAGTTTATGCAGCCCTTTCCGACCAGATTGTCGGCCAGAACCACATTTACGCCATACCACATGGACAAGTCATGGCACACCTTGTCAAGAGTCGCATCCTGGAACGACAGGCGCTCCATGCACCACAACATTGATCCGCGCACATCACCCTTTCCGATTCTCACCTCGCCGCTTTTCTTGTCGAAAACCGCTACTTCACCCGCCTTCATCATGCTTTCTTTCCCCTCTTCGATTCCTGTCAATGACACAGATCCTTCCACCAGGCTGACAATCACCTCATCCAGCCGTGAGTCCACATCGAACTTGGTTCCCAACACCTTGATTTCCAATCCTCCTGTCTGAATGACGAACGGCTTTTTCTTATCTTTGGCCACATCGAAGAACACACGTCCTTCCGCCAGGACATTCCTGTCCTTCTCGCCGAAATGCTTTCCGTATGTGACAGACGCTCCGGCATTGAGAGTGACGTCACTTCCGTCCGGAAGGCAGACACGGCTCTTTCCGGAAACGCTCGCGAACGTGACAGGCTTGTCTCCATACGATTCATATATATTGTAACTGAATATCGAAACGACTGCAACGGCTGCGGCAGCGGCAATTCCGGCAACAATGCGGACAAACCTGGAGGAGAACAAACTCGTCCCATGTTCCGCAGCCAGGCGCCTGTTAAGCTCCGACCAGGCGTTATTTATGTCAAAATCAGGAGTTTCCGCGTCCACAATCTCGTTCCATACTTTCAAGAACTTGCGATACTCGGCATCATTTCCAGGCACGGCCAACCACTCCGTAAACAGCTTTTCCTGTTCCGGAGAGTTACTTTCCCTCAAATGTCCGGCTAATACTTTTACGATTTCCGTCGGTATGCGTGTCTTCATAATTACGTGACTTTACTATAAAGACACATCCGGACACACCGCCACCCTCGAAAAAAAATTGATTTTTTACATGAAAATAAGAAAAAGGTAAAGTTTTTTCACAGCGATACGCATATATTTCAGGGCCCGGGACATATATCCTTCCACGGTCTTCACGTCCAATCCCGTCCTGGAAGCAATCTGCGCGTATGTCAGTCCTTCCTTACGGCTCATATTGAAAATATCCCGGCACTTTTTCGGAACCGAAGAAGCAGCCTCCCAAGCTATTTCTATCAATGTATCCGTATCGAATTCGTAAATTTCCTCATAGGACACCGATGATGCCGTCTCCAGCTCCTCATGATGTTTGCGGGAACGTATCTTGTTCAAGCTGCGGTTATGCACCGCTCTTTTAGCGTAAGTTTCGAAAGACTTTTCAATGTTTATGGATGTCCTGTTGCGCCACAGATGCATAAAAAAGTCCAGCACGACCTCTTCGGCATCCATCCTGTCTCCGGTGTAAAAATAGGCATAACGGCAAAGAGGTTCATACCAAAGATCAAACAACGCCTTAAAGCTCTCGTTGTTTCCTTCAGCACTAGACTTCCACAATATGCCCGTAGCCTTTTCTTCCATCAGTTACGAATTATCTATTTGTTCTACGCAAATACTGTGGCGAAAGTATATAAATAATCGGTCAACTCCAAGATTTTTTTTAGAGACGCCCCGATTCCGTCGCAATCATCTCCGCGAATGCGGGCCAGGAATTGCGGGCTATGAAATGGCGGATGGCTGTCTGGTTCAGCTGTTTGGGAGAATTGAGAATGGACACCAGTTCGGGGATGGAATGATATATGCGGCAGACATTTTCGGAGGCCAGGTCTGCGAAGGCACCGAAAGACGGGCCCACCGGTTCGCCGCCCATGGCAATCGTGTCCATAAGGACGCCGGAACCGGAAACGGAGCCGGGAAGATATGGGAAAACCACGTATTTGCTGGACGGGACGAGACTGCGGAGCTCTTCGAAAGATGCGGAACGGTTCTCGAAAAGGAAGTGAGTGGCGGACGGACGGGAAACGCTCTGCTCTATCGAAGCGGACAGAGAGGCATCTCCACAACGCCCCACTATGTGGACATCCAGGCCGGCATCACGGATTTCGGGACAAGAAACGAACTCCAGGACGCCCTTATATGGAAGGACATTGCCCCAGATCAGAATGCGGCCGGAAGACATGTCGGGCGCGGGAACATCGGTCGCGGGCATCGGATGGCAGACGTATTTCACCTTGGCCGGGTCGCCGCCGAAATTGGAAATCAATGACTTGGCGTATGCGGCCGTGTCGGTGGAATGGGACAGCACCAGGACCGCCTGGCGGAGCATGCGCATTGTCAAAGAACGCGATATCCGATTCTCACCCTTGTGCGGATGCGGATTGTGGAAAATGAATATGACCTCGCGACGGCGCAGTTTCATGATGACAAGCGAAAGCATTGCCGCAAGATACTGGATGAACGCAAGTTTGTGGAACGCTATGGTCTCCACGAAACTCAGCAGGAAAACATCGGCAGAGAAAGAATAGCGAAGCAAGGTCAAGCCCTGCGAAAGCCGCGGTTTATTCTCAGAATCAAGCACTTCGAAATACGATGCCAGCTCCTTTTTCAAGTGGATGAAATAAGGATTGGGGTAACCGCCCTTGCGGTTGGCCGACGGAGCCACGTAAATATTCCTGCGCATAATCCGGTCTGTCAGATCAGAAACATCAGATATCCAAGCCCCATGAGAACGGACAATGCGAATGTCGACATGACAAGCATCGGAAGCATCGGGTCCAATGCCTTGTCTTCACGGGTCCAGATAAAATATAGATGTACCGCGAAGAGCGGAAGTGTCAGGAAGAAGAGCCAATGCCAAGGGTCCGGGAACCGCAGCAGATTGAATATCACAAGACATATCCAGCCGCCTGCAATGAGGGCGGTATGATAAATCCTGGCACCCTTCACACCTATGCGCATAGGAGTGGTCACACGGATTCCGGCATCGGATTTCACGTCGCGTATATTATTGACATTCAATACTCCTACACTGAAACAGCCGATGGCGACAGCAGGAAGGAGAAGAATCATTGACGGTATCGTATGAGCCACTACGAAATAAGCGCCCAGCACTGAAACGAGACCGAAGAATATGAATACCGAGAGGTCGCCAAGTCCCCTATAGCCGTAAGGATTGCTGCCGAGGGTGTATTTTATCGCACCTCCGATGGCTGCCGCGCCGAGAATAATGAGGCAGATCGGCTCCAGCTGGAACAATGTTCCGAAAGATGCCTGAAGCATCAGGAGTCCAGACAATGCACATGCCACGGTCATCACCACGATGAAACGCTTCATTTCAGTCACCGTGAGACCGCCTTCCGCCAACGAATATTTCGGGCCCTTGCGCTTAGCATTGTCCACACCGCTCAACGAGTCGCCGAGTTCATTGGAAATGTTGGAAAGAATCTGGAGACAGACCGTGGTGAGCATCACCAGCAGCGCCACCTTGAAACTGATACGATAGTCAGCAGCTGCCAACATGATGCCCAGTGCCACTCCCGCAAGAGAGAGGGGCAGAGATCTCAGCCTCATGGACTTTATGTAGTACGACAATTTCTTCATCATTTCATTTTCTTAGGGAAAAACACCTTTATCGCTACAGATATGCCATGCACGACAGCATAGACAAATCCCTGACTTCTACAATCATATATGAACTGCTGATGCGGAGGACGTCCGTCAGGAGCATAAAGATAAGCGATTCTGTCGTGAAGGGAGCATGACCGGTCACGCCATTTCTGGACATGCTCTGAACGGTCGCACGTGCACAGTACACCCGGCGCCACCACGCGGACGACATTGGCCTTGAAGGCCCTTACGCCATAGTCAATGTCTCCGTAGGAATGCTGGTAATGGATGTCAAGATTTCCCAGAATCCGGTAGACGTGCGACGGGACCAGCACCAGCTTGCCGTCGAAAGTGTAACATGGAACCGGAATCGCAGGGTCCGGCTCGACAATCTTACCCGACTTGTTGCGTCCTCCATAACTCAGTTCTCCGGAGGAATCTTCCGCCGTACCGACCACTATCGCCTTGTGTCTCAAGAACATTGACGTTTCCATAAGACATGCGAGAGCTCCTTCTTTCATGCGTGCGCGGACATTGGTCCAAAGGTAGAAATCGGGCGCGTCCTTCGCGGCTTCTTCCCACGCGGCGTGCATCCCGAGATTCCAGTACAACGTCCCGCTTCCGCGGACAATGCGGGTCTGCGGAAAGTTTTCTTCAACGGCTTCGGCAGTCCCGTCCGTGCACCCGTCATTCACCAGATATACCGTGAAGGAATACATGCCGTCGCCCTTCATGGAATCTATCTGCTGATAACAATTGCGCAGGCAATCCAGAGTCTGTTCCAGACTGTTGTGGACTGTCAGAAGTACCGCTACTTTCTGCATTATGAATCGAGTTTAAGAACAGCCATAAACGCACTCTGAGGCACCTGTACGGTACCGATCTGGCGCATACGCTTCTTTCCTTCCTTCTGTTTTTCGAGCAGTTTACGCTTTCTGGTCACGTCACCGCCGTAGCATTTCGCCGTCACGTCCTTACGCACCTGGCGCACGGTTTCACGGGCAATGATTTTCGCACCGATCGCCGCCTGGATCGCGATGTCGAACTGTTGACGCGGAATGAGGTCCTTCAGTTTCAGGCATATCTTCCTTCCGAAATCGTATGCCCTGTCTTCATGGATGAGCGTAGAAAGCGCGTCGGCAGGGTCACCGTTCAGCAAGATATCCAGCTTGACCAGTTTTGCAGGTCTGTAACCCTTTATGTGATAATCGAATGAGGCATATCCCTTCGAAATCGTCTTGAGCTTGTCATAGAAGTCGAACACGATTTCGGAAAGGGGCATCTCATACGTAAGCTCCACCCTGTCGGCAGTGACATAATGCTCGCCCATGAGGGTTCCGCGCTTGTCGATGCAGAGTTTCATTATCGGACCGTAGAACTCCGTATTGGTAATGATCTGCGCCCTGATATATGGTTCCTCGATATGGTCGATGAGCGTCGGGGCAGGAAGTCCTGACGGGTTGTGCACGTCAATGCACTCTCCCTTGGACGTATAAACCTTGTAAGACACGTTAGGGACAGTCGTGATGACGTCCATGTTGAACTCCCTGAAAAGCCTTTCCTGCACGATTTCCAGATGGAGAAGTCCGAGGAATCCGCATCGGAAACCGAATCCCAGCGCCATGGATGACTCCGGTTCGTAGACGAAGGAAGCATCGTTCAACTGGAACTTTTCCAATGTCGCACGAAGTTCCTCGTATTTGTCCGCCTGCACCGGATACATTCCGGCGAAAAGCATCGGTTTCACTTCCTCAAATCCCGCAATCGCCTCTTTACAAGGTCTTTCCACATGTGTGATGGTATCGCCGACCTTGACCTCCGCCGCAGTCTTGATACCGGAAATGATATAACCCACATTGCCGCAGCTGACCTCCTGTGTCGGCGACAGCCGCATTTTCAGCACACCGATTTCGTCTGCGACATATTCCTGTCCGGTATTGAAGAACTTGACCTTGTCACCGGTATGGATAACTCCGTTCTTGATCTTGAAATATGCGATAATGCCTCTGAACGAGTTGAACACAGAGTCGAAAATCAATGCCTGAAGCGGTGCTTCCGGGTCTCCTTCCGGTGCCGGAATCTTCTCCACAATGGCATCCAGAAGCGGCGCCACGCCTTCTCCCGTCCTCGCGGAAACCTGGAACACTTCCTCCGGATCGCATCCGAGAAGGTCGCAGACCTCGTCGGTCACCACGTCCGGACGCGCGGCATCCATGTCGATCTTGTTCAGGACCGGTATAATCTCCAGACCATGGTCAATGGCCTGATACAAGTTCGAAATCGTCTGTGCCTGAACGCCTTGCGTAGCATCCACCACAAGCAGCGCACCTTCACAGGATGCGATGGAACGGGACACCTCATAAGAGAAGTCCACGTGGCCCGGGGTATCGATGAGGTTCAGCACATAAGGTTCTCCCTTATAGTTGTACTCCATCTGAATAGCATGGCTCTTGATGGTGATGCCCTTTTCCCTCTCCAGGTCCATATCGTCCAGGACCTGATTTTCCATCTCCCTCGCGCCCAACGTCTGGGTAAGTTCAATGAGCCTGTCGGCCAATGTGCTCTTGCCGTGGTCAATATGGGCAATGATGCAGAAGTTTCTTATATGTTTCATTTGCCCTCCTATTTCTGAATTTCAGTGTTCTCAGAAGAATCTGCCGGAGCATAACCGGCTACCTCTTCATCTGGAATACTAGACCTCATCATCGCCACAAGTGACAGTTTAAGATCGTGAGACACAGTCTTTTCGCCGCCTTTCTCCAATTCGTCTATGAGGTAGTAGAGGAACTGGCAGGCACGCTCGAAGTCATCTGCCGCATACTCGTAGAACTGCATGTAGAAGTTCGCCGTCGTGAGCAATTCCTTGCCGAGACGCGCGCCGAGGTCGGCTGCCTTGTCGGGTGCTCCGGCTGCGAAATAATCCGACACCATATTGACCACCATATAGTCATTGGTATAGAAGCCGAGAGGAATCGACTCCAGCGGCCAAACGTGATCCGGCATTGACTCCTGACATTTGTCCAGGACTTTAAGCGCCCTTTCCTTGTCGCCTGTCGTCAGGAGAGCATTGGCCGTAGCCACGAAGAGCTCACGCTGCGGAAGCACGCCGAGGAAGGTGTAATAGTTCTGATAGTCAACGTCATAGTTATCCTGACGGATAGCATCCCAGGTAAAGACGTTCATCATCTTGTCATAGAGTTCGTCCACGTCCACGAGTCCCGGATCCGCTGAAGAAATCCTGTTGCGTATCGGCACGAACTTGCTGGAATATCCCTCATACATGAGATAATCTTTCAGTCCTATATTGAGGTCACCGCCCTGGCTCAGGACATTCAACGGCCTGTCCCACTGATAATTGGAGAGCAAATCAAGAATAAAGAGCTCCGGCTTGGTGATATAGTTCTTGCCCTTAGGAATTTCCAGCACTATCTGGTCCGGAATCATATCCGCGAACTTAGGACTTACGATGCCCGATTTCAGTGCATTTTCCTTGTTCACCGGAATGCTTATCTTCCTGGACATGATATAGTCCACTTTCTTGCCGTTTTCCAGCACCAGTTTAGCGTCAGGGTGCTTGAACACCATCATCACATCGGAAATAGGAATGACCTGGTTCCTTGAATCAGAGATGTATATGAAGTCATTGGTACCGTAAAGGTACTGCTCCACGCCCACTGTCAGCGGAAGCGGCTTCGATTCGTTGCAAGCCCACTTCATCTGACCGATGTGCCAGTCCGTACCGAGGAGCGAGGTATTCACGATGCGGACATCCGGACGGACATTTTCGACCTCCTGGGCATACCAGAGAGGGAAAGTATCATTGTCACCATGAGTGATGAGGATGCCCTGCTCGCCTACGGAATTCAGATAGTTTCTCGCCATCTCGACGGAGGTGCGACGGTTGCTTCTGTCGTGGTCGTCCCAGTTCTGCTGCGCCATGAGGGCAGGCACGAAAAGGCAAGCAAATGTCAATGCACCTGCGGTGGCAGCCGGATATTTGTTTTTCAATGCTCCGCCGATCCAGTGGAACAATGCCATAGCACCGAATCCGATCCAGATGCAGAACGCATAGAACGAGCCCGCATAAGCATAGTCACGCTCGCGCACCTGATAAGGCGGCTGGTTAAGGTACATGACAATGGCGATTCCCGTCATGAAGAACA
>ENA-OOUZ01000229-OOUZ01000229.1-human-gut-metagenome-genome-assembly--contig:-NODE-229-length-32634-cov-2.629086_pt1 | contig 32634 bp, 26 predicted proteins | sample MGYA00241546_ERZ501274 | MGnify/ENA primary metagenome ERZ501274 (study PRJEB25962, sample SAMEA2042363) | human gut metagenome | biome: human gut; feature: human-associated habitat; material: faeces...
CTAAATGATATTTAATATTTTGTCAGAATTGTCCAACAAATGGGTAACGCATCAATTAAGGATGCTATTTGACAACGATATCCAAGAATTCACTGTAATTAATGTATCTTACGGATTCGTTCAAATTAAATTTGGTGGAGTCGCGGGGAATCGAACCCCGGTCCGAAGAAAGTCCCCACACAGCATCTACAGTTTAGGCAGATTCGTTAACCCAAATCCGCCGAACCTGCCAAGGGCGAATAAGGGGTGGCAGTTAATTTTCGTCCAACTTCCCCTGCCAAGAAGCCAGCTTATCGCCTTATCTTGCGCCTATCCCATGCCAAGGCGTGAACGCATGGGTAGACGTGCTCGTCCGCGATACGCGGAACCCTATGTCGGGTGCTTAATTAAGCAAGAGCAACGGACGCGCAACGGTTGTTGAGCATCCAGGGTTTGACAGTTTTGTCAGTTATTGTTTTTTGGTATTAAGGTTTACCAGACCACTGCATCCGTGCGTTGACGGTTTCCCCGTCAAAACCAGTACGGCCCCAGAACAATTTGCCTTTTCGTGTGTTAAAGGCTAGGTAACTATAGGGGCAAAAATCAAAATATCCAAGGGGCAATTCAATTTTTTGTGACTTTTTTCTTACTCTTGCCCTTTAAAAAGATGGCAAAACCAAGCAAGGAAGCAACTAAAAGCAGCAAAACGGCCAACCATAGGTAAAATCCATATCCAAATCGCAAGCTGGAAACGGGAACGGAGGGATTGATCCAAAAAATAAATAAAGGGGATAACGCGATTCCTATTATTCCTAATCCCAGTAGGCAAATAGAAAGAGTTATGATTTTCCAATTCCCATAGCTAAGCAAAGAACAAATCGCGCCTAAAACGAGAAACTGAAGGGTAAAAAACAAAGGAAGATTGGAACGAAAATAAAAGGAGGATTCCAGGCCGTTCGAATCAAAAAGGAACGACCCCCCTAGCAGAATTCGCAGAAAAGGAAAGGGAATTTGACTTTGAAATTCGTCGCACGTTACCCAAAAAGGAAGCAAGAAAAATAAAAAGGATAAAAGAACAGCCAACCCCGTGAAAAAGGGAAACCATTTGATGAAGAATAAAGCAAAACAGCGTTTTTTCATCCTTTGTATTATCCCCGAACTCCATGGATATCGGAACCTTTTTATTCCCAAAATCCCCTAACTCGTGTATCGTTTAGTTTGCTTAAGCAAAAGAGAGTGAAAAATGGCGAACAAAAAGAAAAAGAAAAACTCGAATAAAACCGTTGCGGCGAAAAAGGTTTCCAAGACCAAGAAAAAGATGTCCCCGGAAGCAAAAGAAAAACTAAAAACCAGCTTCCTTACTTTGGTCAACAACGATGCCTGCATCCGTGCTAGCCGCGAATACCATGGTTGGGGATGGAACGCTTTGGCCGTGACTTTGGCGGTCGCTAGCTGCGTTATCGCAGTCGTTCCCAGTCTCGTGGGTCGTTTGCAAGTCGATTATGGCAACAGCGTCCTTTCTTCCCCGAACTACAGCTATGACGATGGTTTGACCAACTTCACGAAAAAACTCGCGGAAGAAGGCATTGACCTCATCATCGATAACAACGGTCACCCCTCCTTCGGCTCCACCGAATCCGCTTGGATTGAAAAGATGGCCGCGAAAGGAAATGAAACCGACAAGCTTTATTTCTACAAAGACGTTTCTTCCTCCAAGGGACAAACGATGTTTGAAGTCTTCGTGAACCCGACCGTCTTCGTCACGACCGCCGCTCACGCCGATGTCACCGACACCACCTTCTTCGCCGACATCGTGGAAGGAAAGAACCCGATCAACCACACGACCCGTTCGGACCGCATTGAAGGATCGGACGCCCCTTACGCCACGAGCTTCTTGGCATTCGGCCTCGACTCCATCATGATCGGTCGCTATAACGCCAGCGGAAAAGGCGAACGCCTTACTGGCGAAAACAAAGCCCTAGTCGGCACGAACTTCAAGAGCTTCGCCTTTAACAAAGATAACCAAATGCTTCAAAATAGCGAGCTCAAGGAAGCGGTGGTCGCCAATTACAAAAACGTCTTCCGCAGCATGACCCAAGCCCAAAAGGAAGCGGGTGCTTGGCAATATACCGGCATCATGTTCGGCGTTTACGTCGGACTCAACGTCCTCTTTGGCCTGTTGCTCTTCCTCCTCACCCGTGGCAAACGTAACCCCCTCCGTGTCTACACGTTCTGGGATACGCAAAAGATGTCCTATTGGGCGAGCTTCGCTCCGGGCATCCTCTCCCTGTGCCTTGGCTTTGCCATGCAGTCGATGGCCATGATGTCCTTCATCTTCCTCTTCGGCATGCGTATCATGTGGATGTCGATGAAATCCATGCGCCCTGCGCAATAAGCCTTGCAAGCATCTTAAAAGGGCCTCGTCTTATGGCGGGGCCCTTTCTCGTTGTCTTTGTTAATCCCCGTAATCGGATCCGCGGGATTTGTCTTCCACGAAAATGCAAAGGGGGTCCGTGATGTCTTGGATTTCTCGATAGATAAACCCCTCACGGGTGATCCAGGGATTTTCGAAATCCGCGGTAAAGATGACCTTATGATTCTTCTTAATCACGAGGTCGATTGCCTCCATGATGCGGTCAAAGTCTTCCGCGCGTTTTTCTTTGAATCCGCGTAGACCATCGTAAAATCCAGGTTCGACGTAAAACGTGTTGCCATCCTCATCGTGATAGCAGTTCACCAAGTGATTCCACGGGTCTTGGAAGGGTTGGTACTTGTTAAATTCTTCGTAAGTCATAAAATATCCGCCAAATAGTTTAGCATCCCTTGAGGGTTTACGGGTAAAAAGGTATCTTTTTAAAGAAAAATGGAATCGAAAATCAAAATTGTCTTTACCGATATTGATAACACCCTTTATAGCCATTTTAAGCATGAAGTCCCATTATCCGCGATTCACGCGATGGAAGACATGCAGAAAAAAGGGATTAAGGTTTTCCTTTGCTCTGGACGCAACTACTACTTAATCCGCAAATCGGGCATCTTGTCCGTGGTTCATCCCGACGGCATGGTCACGATGAATGGCAGCAACGCCATTATCGATGGCAACATCATTTATAAATATCCGATCCCTTCTAACGTCGTCGATAAGATGATTCTCTACGCCAAACGCCTCAAATTCGGCTTGACCTTAATCGAAGAAAGCGAAGGCCACATCAATATGATTGATGACCGTGTGATCTCCGCCCACGAAAAATACGGAACTCGTTTCCCGCAGCCACGTCACTTCCCGGACCATTATGACCGCGTCGTCTATCAAATGATTGCTTTTTGCGATGCCTTTGACGAATCCTTGTTCCTCCCCCACCTAGAAAACTGCAAATCCGCACGCTGGGATGAATATGCCGTCGATATCATGCTCAAAGATTCCGACAAATCCAAAGGAATTGAATCCGTTCTCGAATATTACGATTTAAAGCCAGAAAACATCCTTTGCCTGGGAGATGGCGAAAACGACGTGGAAATGCTTCGTTACGCAGGAATCGGAGTTGCCATGGGCAATGGAAGCCCCTTAGCCAAGCAAGCCGCCGATTACGTCACCGACGACATCGATGATGACGGGTGGGCCAAAGCTTGTCTCCACTTCGGCTTAATCGATCAAATCCGCAAATAAGAAGGGTCCGCCCTTCTTTTTTTGTTCATTCCCCGTATACTTTTCCATATGGAAAATAACCCCTTTACCCGAACCGAACGCCTTTTTGGAAAAGAGGCGATGGAACGCCTCGCCTCTTCTTGTGTTGCCATCTTTGGATTAGGAGGGGTGGGCGGCAACTGCTGCGAAGCCCTTGCCCGAAGCGGAGTCGGCCATTTCGTATTGGTCGATGACGACGCCGTATCCCTTAGTAACATCAATCGTCAACTTATCGCCACCTTCGAAACCATCGGCATGAATAAAGTAGATGTCATGGAACAAAGAATCCATTCGATCAACCCCCAAGCCATCATTGAAAAAAGAAAAGCGTTCTATCTGCCGGAGCACGGGAATGAATTCCCTTTTGAATCCTATGATTACTGCATCGATTGCATCGATACGGTCACGGCCAAAATCGATATCATCCTCCGTTGCCAGAAAGCAGGCACTCCCGTGATCTCTTCCATGGGCGCGGGAAATCGCCTGGACCCCAGTCAATTGCGAATCGGGGACCTTTATTCCACTCACATGGATCCTCTAGCCAAAATCATGCGGAGAGAATTAAGGAAACGGGGCGTCAGCCATTTAAAAGTCGTTTATAGCGAGGAAAAGCCGACTCTCCCCCAGCAAGCGATATTAGAAGAGACCGCAAGCAACAAACCAAGAAGATCCATCCCAGGATCCACTTCTTTTGTGCCTCCGGTTGCTGGTATTCTATTAGCCGCGGAAGTCATCAAAGACTTAACGGGCATCACGCCGAATTCCGATAAGAAAGAAGCCGAAGCCAAATAGTCTCATTCATCTACTTGTGATAGGGCTCATGATGGGCGATGCGAAAAGCCCGATAGAGCTGTTCCAGCAACATGATTCGCGATAATTGATGGGGGAAGGTCATTTTCCCGAAACTGATAGAATCATTCGCCCGGGCTTTTAAGGCATCCGACAAACCTAACGATCCTCCTATTAAAAAAATTAACGAGGAACGCCCTTTAACAAAAGCATTTTCTAGGTAAGAAGAGAAAGAGATGGAGTCGAATTCCTTTTGGTTTAGGTCCATGGCAATCACATAATCGCTGGATTTAATCTTTTGAAGGACACGGGTTCCTTCTTTTTCTTTGATTTCCGCTTCTTCTTTGGGGCTTAAACCCTCTTTCGTGGCTAGGTCGGGGAATTCCTCCACGGTGACCTTCGCGTAAGCCTGGAGGCGTTTTAAATATTCTTCCGCGGCAGACCGCCAATAGGATTCCTTCAGGGAACCGATGCAATAAAGGGTGATTTTCATTCCCAATCGCCTCCAAGAACCATGTCCCATTGCTTGGTAGGAACAATTTGGATGGAATCGGGGTCAATATTCCGGGATTCCAGCAAACGACGGTAGGAAGAAACCGCAATGTCCGCCGTGTTGCATTCCTCGCTGATATGGCCTAAATACACCGCCTTGGTCCTTGGGCCAAGGACCTCGCTAAAATAGATCGCACTATCGACGTTGCTCAGATGGCCATGGTCGCTATGGATGCGGTCTTTCAGGCATTGGGGACGTCTGCTTTTATAAAGCATTTCCAAGTCATGATTCGATTCGAAAAGGTAATAGTCGCAATTTTGAAGAATCTTCAAGGCCTCATCATCCAAATACCCGGTATCCGTCACGTAGCCGAGTTTCTCATCGCCAACGCGGATTAAATAATTCACGGGATTCGAAGCATCGTGATGGGCGGAAAAAGGAAAAACGCATAGACGTCCCACGTCAATTCCGCAATAAGGTTCAATGGTCTCAAATACTTCATCGGAATTCAAAGAGCATTGGGTGGCGTAGACGGCTGTTGTTTTGGGCATTAAAGAAACCGTGCCAATATGATCGGTATGATCGTGGGTAATGAAAAGGGCTTCGATGTCTTCCACCGATTTGCCAAGGATTTTAGTACCCTTCGCCAAAGTTTTGCGGGGAACGCCCATATCGATTTGAATCAAGGATTCCCCATCCGTGATGAGGGTGGCATTTCCTTTCGATCCCGAAGCGACGAAAACAATGCGAATCATTCCGGCATATCCACTTCGCCCATCATAGCCGCCTGACGGGTTTGATATTCGTCGGAAGGTTCGCAGAAACGGGAATAGGCCTTTTGGAACAATAGGGTAATGGTTCCCGTTTGGCCGTTACGGTTCTTGGCAATGATGATTTTCGTTTCCGACATATCACCATTGGCCTTTTTTTCTTCTGCCGTGGGTTGAGGAGTTTCCGGTTCCGGCTCTCCCCCGTTTTGCTTTTCGGCCTTCAATTGATATTTGGTTTTGATGGATTGACCAGTAGCCGTGTAGTAGTCAGGGCGATACATGAGCATCACGATATCAGCGTCCTGCTCAATGGCGCCCGATTCACGGAGGTTCGCAAGGTTAGGAACCTTATCGGGGTTATTATCAACGCTACGGTTAAGCTGCGATAAGCAGATAACCGGTAACTTCAATTGACGAGCCAACGTCTTCAAGGCTCCCGAGATATAGGATACCTCTTGTTGACGGGCGCTCATATCGAGCTTATCGGAATAGGTGATACGGCCCAAATAATCGATGACGATTAAACCCAAATCCGGGTGAGTGGCTTTTAATTTCGTGGCTTTGGCGACCAAATCGCCCAGTTTGGAGTTTGGGGTGTCGTCAAAGAAAAGCTCCGTTTGAGAGATTTCTTCGATAGCAGAGGCCACTTTCACGCGGTCTTTGCCGTATAGTTTTCCCGTTTGGATATCGTTATTGGATACGCAAGAGCGCGATGCAATCAAACGTTCCATGACTTTGTCGGCGCCCATTTCGAGAGAGAAGAATCCGACGGGCACTTTCCCGCGAATCGCCGCTTCATAGGCGAGATTCATGCCAAAAGCCGTTTTGCCAACGGAAGGACGGGCGGCAAGGATGATTAAATCACCTTTTTGCCATCCATGGGTCATCGCATCGAGGCAGTTATAACCCGAAGTTAAACCCGTTAAGCCTTTGTTATCGCTTTTGGATTTCTTTTCGATGTCCTCTCGAACCGCCAAGGCAACTTCGCGAGCGCTCTTCATGCCCTGAACGGAACGCTTTTGGGCAATGCGAGTGATTTCATCGTTGGATTGGAGGATGAAGTCGCCGATATTGGAAACACCTTTGGAATATTGTTCTTGAATGCGGTTGGTCGCTAATAGCAATTGGCGAAGGACGCTTTGCTCATGAACCATATCAATATAGGTATCGATGTATTCCGGGGAAATAACCGTGTTGAGTAATTGGAAAAGATAAGGGGTTCCGCCTGCTTGCTGATCCAATTTGGAATTAATGAGCTGGTCATTTAAAGTCTGGACGTCCAAAGGAAGATGGTGAGCGTGGAGTTCCTGCATGGCCGTGAAAATAATCCGGTTACGAGGATCGGCATCGCTAAAATCATCCGGTTGAAGGGAATCCAAACCAATTTCCGCCGCACTCGGGGAAATCAGCATCGAACCCAAAACGGAACGTTCCGCTTCTAAGTTACTTGGCAAAGCGATTGTCGCCATTATTTCTTCTCCGAAATGTGGACGTTGACAGTGCCAATAACTTCGCCTTCTGCTCCTTTATAGAGTTCAATGCGAAGACGGGTGTAGCCAAGACCATTGGCAGGATATTTATCGATGAATTTTCGTTTATCGAGTTTGATGCCCCATTGTTTTTCCATTCCCTCGCAGATTTCTTTGGGGGAGATGGAGCCAAAAGCACGGCCATCGCTGCCGGTTTTTAATGTAAATTCGACATTGATATGCTCCAAACGGGTTTTAACTTCTTCCGCCGCTTTTTTGAGTTCTTTTTGGCGTTCCGCCTCCTGGGCGTTGTCACGCTTTAACTCTTGCTGAGTGGCATTCGTGGAAAGTTTAGCAAGCCCCCGCGGAATCAAATAATTGAGACCGTATCCATCGCTCACCGTGACGGTTTCGCCTTTTTTTCCAATTTTCTTCACATCTTGAGTCAAAATAACTTTCATTATCGTAATCCTCCTAAATCCGTTTTGGCTTCATCGAGATAAGTCGCCAAAGCGTCTAATAATTTGTTTTCTACTACAGCAACCGTCGATCCCGGGAAAGAGGCCGCCGCCATGCCGAAGTGTCCGCCGCCGCCAAGTTTTTCCATCAACAGTTGAACGTTGATGGAACCATCGCTACGTGCGGAAATCGCAATCTCGTTTTGTTTGATTCGCCCAATGACGAAGCTTGCATTCACGCCTTTAAGTTCGCGGATTTGGTTCGCAACTTTGGCCAAGGCGCTCTTTTCGATAATATCGGAATCATCGGAGACGCAATAGGCAACTCCCGTATAGGGGCTGCGCATCGTCGAAGCGATTTTGGTCACTAAGTTGTATTCTTCGACTTCATCTTTCAAGAAATCATCTGCTTTTGCATTATCCGCGCCGAATTCCTTCAAGATTTCGCAGGCTTCGAAGGAACGAACCCCAGTAGCCTTGGATTTGAAGAAGGAAGTATCGAGGAAGATGCCCGAAAGCATAATCGTCGCGTATTCGGCAGGAATTTCAATACGCGGGTTCGCCGAAGAATATTTAACAAATTCGGCGATGATTTCACTCGTGCTGCCCGCCGATGGATCGATATAAGAAAGAACCGGTTTTTCGATGAAGGCTTCGCCGCGACGGTGATGGTCGATAACAATCGTTTTGCTCGATTTTTCCAAAGCCTTATCCCCCATAACTAGGGCGGGAACCGAGACGTCGACCACCACGAATAGGGTAGAGGGGCGGATCGATTCTTCTGCCTCTTTTGGAGAAATCGTCATGCGGTCCAAACGCGCTTTATCAAACGTCGACTGGAAGGCAAGACGCGTTTTCTTTTCGGTAAGGCGGGGATCGAAAATGATTTTATAAGGTTTCTTGTAATGCTCGCAGATTGCAGCAACGCCCAAGCAAGCGCCCAAAGCATCCATGTCCATGTCTTTATGGCCTGAGATATAGATGTTGCTCGCATCTTTTGCTAACCCAATTAGGGAGTTAGCGATAGAACGGAACTGGACGCGGCCCGTATTTTCCACCGCGGCCGTCTTGCCTCCATAATACTTGAGCTCTTCTCCATAATGGCTAACAACCGCTTGGTCTCCGCCACGCGAATTGGCGATATCAATCGCATTCGAAGCCATTTCGGAGAGTTTGGTAATGTCGTCGAAACGATGGGCGAATCCAATCGAAAGGGTAGGGATAACCTGTTGTCCTTTTCCTAGCATTCTGACGTTACTTAAAACCGTGAAGCCATCTTGTTCCATGCGGTCCAAAGAGGTGAAATTGCAAACGGCAAAATAAGAATCATTACGGATGCGACGAACCAAAACGCCCATCGTTTTCGCATAATCAAAGATGGCCACGCGAACTTTGGTGATCAAGTCATTGCTATCGTCTTCTATTTTGCCGGCAACATCGGAATAGTTATCAATCATGATGATGCCGACGCAGGTGGCCTGTTGACGGTTATATTCGCTGACCTGCTCATAGTCGGTAGAATCTTTGAAGATATATAAACGTGCTTCTGGCAAATACTTTACGGAATAATCTCTACCATTGGCTTCGATTTTTTCGCTCATGTCTACCGGCGCATTCTTCAGTTCGGCAAGTTTTGGCTGCCATTCCAAAATATTGGCATCCAGCAAATCGATTTGACGTTCCTTGAACAAATTATTCGTCCAAAGAACAAGGTCATTCTCATCGGTGACAACCAACCCGATTTGGCCGAAGTTATAAGCTTCTTGGACGTCGCTGCCGATAATGGAAGAAGCATCCAAATCGCTCTTGCGGCGGATGTGGCTCAGTTTCACTTCCGTTACCCAAACCACGAAGAAATCGATGACGAAAATGCCAACGGTAATGAAAATCCAATATTCCGGCTTCACCATTTCGTGAAAGCCTTTGGGAAAATCGAAGAAATAAAACAAAGCCACCACGGCGATAGCCACGGCTTCGAACAGGAAAATACCCGCGGTCCACAATGTCATTTTATGCAAAGCATAAGACATGGAGAGGGAATGGTTGTTTTTGCGTTTCGATTTGCTTGCCATAGGTATTAAAAATTATAGGCATTCCAAGCAAACGCGGAAAGCCTTCTTTCAATTCGATATTCCGCTATTCGCCTTTTTGCTCGGATTCGCCCGTCTCTTCTTCTTTTGCCGACGTTTTTTCTTTGTCCTTCAAGGAAAGGATATAGAAGCATACGGCAATCGTGATGGCGACAAGGGCGATCGTAACGATGATGCCAATCACAGAGCTGTTCGCAAGGAAGAGTTTCATGAACTCAAGTATAGGACAAAGAGAGTTAAAGGGAAGAGGGGCGCTCAAAATAGGAACAAATCTCCTTTGTTTTATGTCTTACTTATGCCTATTGCTATTCCTTCAGGCAATTAATGGGAACAACATGGATGCCATCTTCGTTTTTATAGCACATGCCATGGCTTGTTAAAATCATTTTGAACGCTGGCTTCTTCAATCCGCTTTTTTCCACTTTGTTTTCAAAAGCCTTTAAGGATTTGAACCCTTCTTGAAGGTTGCTTTCACTAGCTATTTTAATTTCCACCGCACCGTATTCGCCATTAGGCAATTTGACAATGGCGTCCACTTCTTGGCCGGAACTATCTCGGTAGTGTCTTAGTTCCGCGCCGATGGATTCTGCGTAAACAGATAAATCTCTTACGGCAAAGTCTTCAAAGAAAAAACCAAAAGATTTTAAATCAGCCAATAAATCGGCAGGTTGAATGCCTAGGCAAGAGGTAGCGATAGAGGTATCGACAAAGTGGTGAGTCGGTGCGGTCCTAACGGCGACGCTAGTTCTTAAATTCAAGTTCCAAGCAGGCATATCGAAGGTGATAAACAGATTTTCCAACGTTTTCTTGTAGGACAAAAACGTTCCCTCATCCAATTTGCTTCGCTCACCAGAAGCAATAATATCCGAAATCATGCTCGTATTTTTGGCTTGAGTAGAAATATTTCTAGCTAACGTTTTTAGAACCAAGTTTAAAAGATCGGGGTCTTTGTTTTTTAGGAATTCTGCGAACTCATCGCTTTCCTCTTCGATGGTAAAAAGTCCGTTAAAATAGTTTTGAGTAACGGCAAGCGCATATTCTTTTTTCGCTTTGATGGCGATGGGCCATCCTCCACGGCAAAGATAAAAAGCGATGTCATGGATGGTAACGGGGTTTTGATTTTCGTAAACCGGGTCGAAAGAATAATTGGGGTCAAACATCCCCTTTAATGAAACACGGCCTAAAGATTCGTGCGATTCTGATAAAGAAAAAGGCTTAAGCATCATCGTTGTAATTCTTCCCGCGGCGGAATTTTGAATTTTAGAAGGAAGGACAGGGGTAGTGCTGCCAGTCAAAATATATTTCCCAAACTGATAATCGTTATCGAGATCGTCTTTGATGACATTCCATATTTCTGGGGCTTTTTGCCATTCATCAACAAGATGGGGATTCTCTCCAAGCAACGCCGAACGAGGATCTAAACGGGCCAATTCGATGGCATTCGTCGTCTTTAACGCGGTAACCGAGCGAGCAAATTCTTCGCACATCGTGGATTTGCCACAAAACTTCGGCCCCGTCACCAAAACGCATCCAGACGAATTTAACTTGGTTACTAATGTTTTTTCCGCAAGACGCGGAATGTAATTTTTAACTTTTGCCATCGTATCTCCTTTTCATCATCCTAATATAATTATGGATTAACAACAAGCCATTTTCGGTGTTTTGAAAGGTTTTGATTCGGTGTTTTAAAAGAATTCCATTCTATGTTTTGAAAATTTTTTTCTCAAAAACCATTGAATTTCATAGGTTTTTTAGGTTTTTTAGAAAAATGACGAAATTCAGATCAAGAAAAAAGAGGCCACCTCAATGATGGTCTCTATTTCAGGGTATTTGAAGTTACTTCAACTTCTTTTCGGTTGCTTCGAACAAGCCGTTGATATAGGCGCAGCCCAAAGCGCGATCGAAGAGTCCATAACCCGGCTTTCCCTCTTCGCCGAAGATGTTGCGGCCATGGTCGGGACGAACGTATCCGTCGAATCCGTTGCGGACCAACGCTTCGACGATACCAGCCATATCGAGGCTGCCGTCTTTGCTCCAATGTCCCACTTCGCAGAAGGAATCATGGTCGTCCGTCCATTTGACGTTACGTAAATGAACGAAATGAACGCGGCCTTGCTTCGTGTATTTTTCCGCCATATGGATCAAATCGTTATGACGTCCCGCACCAAAGGAACCGGTGCAAAGGGTTAAGCCGTTATTCGTCGAAGGAACCGCGGCGAACATCTTATCCAAATCTTCTTCGCAGGAAACGATACGCGGCAATCCAAACACATCCCAAGGGGGGTCATCCGGGTGGATGGCCATCTTCACGCCAACTTCATCGCAGACGGGAATGACTTTGGAAAGGAAATAAACAAGATTTTGGAAGAGGTCTTCATGGGTCAACGTCGAATAGGATTCGAGCAATCCTTGAAGTTCTTCTTGGCTATAGGATTCATCCCATCCCGGAAGATGGAGATGATGGGGATCCACTTTCTTGAAATCCTCATAGGAATAAGAAAGGGAATTCGAGCCATCTGCGTTTTGGTGGTGCATATCCGTGCGGAGCCAGTCGAAGACCGGCATGAAGTTGTAGCAAACCACTTTGACTCCGGCTTCGGCGACGCGGCGAACGTTTTCGATGTAATTTTCGATATAACGATCGCGGGTCGGGCGTCCGAGTTTGATGTCTTCGTGGACTGGAATCGATTCGATGACTTCCATCTCTAATCCCGCAGATTCGGAAATCTTTTTGAGTTTGGCGAGGTCTTCTTTCGGCCAGACTTCTCCAACAGGGACGTCGTATACCGCGGTGACCACCCCGCTCATGTTCGGGATTTCGCGGATATACTGCAATGGGATGCTGTCTTTTTCGCCGTACCAACGGAAGGTGAGTTTCATGGACATTCCTCCTTAATTCAATGAACACGCCGCATCATAAGCGGATTTGATCGCGTTTTCAATCGTGCAGGGCTTGCCTTCGAGGCAATCGCCAATCATGACCACGTGGGCATCCACGCCTTCAAAGTCCATCTTATTCTTGAACGAAGTAAGCGCGGTGACGATGGTATCGCCTTCGAATTTGGCTTCGCCCGTCGCTTGTCCTTCCGCGTTCAACGTATCGACGCGGACGCCATCCTTTTCAAACGCTTTAATTTTGGAAAGGGTGTGGACGAGGACATGGTGGGCATCAAAGGATTTGAGGATTGTCGGAAGAATCGTCGAGCTTTCTTCCTTGGCGATTTTCTCCTGCATTTCCACGATTTCGACGGAATAGCCGCGTTCGGCAAGATATTCCGCCGTTTCGGTGCCGACGAGTCCGCCGCCGCAGACGATGACTTTACCAAAGGGAATCGCGCGATTGGCCAAGACATCCCAAGCGGAGAGAACGTTCGGTAAATCATAACCCGGGAAATGGATATCCGCGTTGTGGGCGCCGATCGCGACGAAGACATCATCGAAATCTTTCGCCATTTCCTTGGTGAATTCGCAGTTCAAATGGATTTGAACGCCGAGTTCCTTCATTTGATATTCAAAATAGGAGAGAAGGCGGCGCATTTCCTCTTTACGGGGAGGGACGGAAGCAATGTTAATTTGTCCGCCGACGGAAAGGCTCTTTTCAAAGACTTCCACGTGATGGCCACGGAGGGTCAAAACACGGGCGGCTTCAAGTCCAGCAACCCCAGCCCCAACCACGGCGACGCGGTGGGCTTTTGCTGCCTTTTCGATATGACGGGTCGCCTCGAATCCGTTTTCCGCGTTCAAGACGCAGGAAAGGAAGCGACGGCTCGTGATGGCATCGGTGCAGCCTTTGTTGCACATGATGCATTCGCGAATGGCACCCGGTTTTCCTTCTTGAAGTTTGTTGGCAAAATCGGGATCCGCAAGGAGAGAACGGCCATAGGAGATCATGTCACAGACGCCTTGTTCCACCAAGGCTTCTCCAACCATCGGGCTCACGATGCGACCAACGAGGGAAACAGGAATCGAAACGGCTTTCTTCACCGCCTTGCATTCTTCTAGCATGAAGTTGTAGGGGCGGGTTCCCATCGCCGGAATCGTGTCGTTCATATTGCCCGTGTGGTTAGCTTGGGCGACATGAATCATATCCACGCCATTGGCTTCAAGCAATTTGGCGAGTTCGACCGCTTCTTCTAACGGCAATCCGCCTTTTCCTAGCATCGAGCCATCCGGCTGTTTGGTGATGATGGGGAGCTTGTATTCGATCAGCATATCGCCCGAGACTTCTTTGATGGCTTTCACAACCATCAAGGCGAAACGGACGCGGTTTTCAAACGATCCGCCGAATTCGTCGTTGCGGTGATTGATGATCGGCGAGCAAAGCGAACCCACCAAACGGTCGCCGTGGATTTCCACCACATCAATGCCAGCCGCCACCATGCGCTTCACGCAGGCTTGGAAACGACCAAGAATCACTTGGAGTTGCTCGTTTGTCACTTCGTTGGAGAAATAAAGCATGTCGTGATGGAGTTTTTCGCGGCCTTCTTGCATCTTGCCAGCCGCGAAAAGCTTCGAAAGTCCATCCGCGTCGTATTCCGGATGGAAGATTTGAAGGCCGACTTTGGCCCCGTAGTGATGAAGCGAATCCGCGAGGGCTTTGAATCCCGGGATTTGGGCGTCCATGAATAGTTTTGGGGTCGGGGAGAAGGTTGGGATGGGGACGACGTCGCCTAAAACGATATAGGCGGTGCCGCCTTTGGCCAAACGAGTATAGAACGAAAGGGATTGCTCGCCGATCGAGCCGTCCTTTTCTTCGTACCCCGTCGTTAGAGGCGGGAACATGATGCGGTTTTTAAACGTAACGTTTTTCACCGTCAAGGGTTCAAGCAATTTCATTTTATTTTCCTCCATTTTCTAAAAAGTCATGGAATTCATGGATGTATCGGGCTTCCACTTCATCATGGTATTGCCTTTTTTCGATGAGAGGGGCCACTTCTTTTTGCAATCTCTCCCAGCTTTCCGCTTCCTTCGTGGGAATGATCGGATAGAAATGCACGTGGTTGGCTTCTGCGGCTTTTAAGTCACCTAAAGCGTCTCCTAGCATCACTACGTGGTCTGGAGAATAGCCTAAGGCCAATCCTTGGGCGATGATGTCTTTCTTCGAGCCTTTGTCTTGGCAAGCGCAATCAAGGAAATAGGGCATAAGGCCACGCGAGGTCCATTCCTCATAGACGGCGCCCTTGTTTGCACTGGAAACGCCTAATAAATCCGCGAATAGACTCAGGGTTTTCAAGGTTTCCTTCACGCCTTTAAATTCTTGGGCAGGGGGCAAAGAGGCAATCGAGGAATTGACCAAGTTCGACCACTTCAGGGCCATTTCTAGGCAAGCGGGGTGGCTGGATTTGGCCATCCATTCCTTCAAAGCATCGTTACTTAAGGCCGAAGAATGATCGACGAAATCCTCAAAATCTTCTAATCCATCGGGGGCATAACCATAATGTTCTTTCACAAAGAGCAAAATAGCCTTTAAGCCCTGGAAGCGGTTGATACCCCTGGTCAAAGAATAGAGGTTCAACCGATTCCATTCGCTTAGAATTTCTTCGCGATGAGGGGGAAGAGGGAAGGCGTCGAAGAGGCACGGACCGAAGGAGCGAAGATGCTTCACAGTCATCGTGTCCATGATTGTCCCGTCCGAATCGATACAAAGGAGGAAATCGTGGGAGCGAGTTCCAGAAAGCATCATCACACTCCGCTATAGGACGAGAATCCGCCGTCGATGGGGACGCAAATGCCCGTGATGAAGCTCGCGGCTTCCGGGCTAAGAAGGAAGAGGGTCGCACCGACGAGTTCCTCCACTTCACCAAACCGTCCCATCGGAGTCGCGTTCAAGATTTTGTGGGTACGGGCCGTGGGGGTGCCATCTTCGTTCCAAAGCAATTTGGCATTTTGGGTCGTGGAGAAGAATCCAGGGGCGATCGCGTTGACGCGGATACCAAGATGAGAGAAATGAACGGCAAGCCACTGGGTGAAATTCTTCACCGCGGATTTAGCTCCGCTATAAGCCGGGATTTTGGTGAGTGGCGTATAGGCGTTCATGCTGGCGATATTAAGAATGGAGCAGCCTTTTCTTCCCACCATGTCTTTGGCAAAGACTTGGGAGGGGAGGAGGGTTCCGATGAAATTCAAATTGAAGACGAATTCGACGCCTTTCTCGTCCAAGTCGAAGAAGGTCTTCATCTGTTTTTGGGCGTCATCGAGTTCGGCGAATTCGTTGTCCGTGGTCGCGCGAGGGTTGTTTCCACCGGCACCATTAACGAGGATATCGCAAGGTCCGAAGTCCGCTAAAACCTTTTGATGGGCTTCTTCTAGCGCTTCCTTATTCAAAACATTAGCAGCATATCCTTTGGCGACGAATCCTTCCGCCACGATTTTGGCAGCGGCTCGATCGGCAGCTTCTTGATTGAGGTCAAGAAGGGCGACTTTGGCACCGCATTGGGCAATCGCTTCCGCAAGGCTGGAGCAGATGACTCCGCCAGCGCCGGTCACGACGACGACTTTGTCTTTTAAATCGATTTCAAATGGCAATTTCATGTTTTTGCCTCCTTTTTTAGAAAGTGGTGTTGGGCGTTCCGCAGAACGCGTCGACAGGAGAAATACCTTCAAACTTTCCCCTGCCTAATAGTTTATCGACGAGGACGTCCACCGTCACAACATTCTTGTCGTAGGCATTGATGTAATTTTTCACCTGCGGGACATCGAACAGATGGAACGGAGAACAGAAGGAAACGAAGAGGACGGGCAATTCGAACACATACCAAGGCACGTCCGCGGTTCCTTTGGATAATTTCCAAGAAATGCGCTGCACCGTGTTATGGGAGTCGAAATGGGCTAACTGGATGACGAGATCATAATGATCGGTCAAATCATGGATCGGGGTCTTGTTGTTATAAACATTTCCCGCCAAACGGAAGGCTTCCATCGGGGGCAATTTCTTGGCCTTGTCCATCAAGGATTCGAAGATCGTGACTTCAAACCCTTCTTTTTCTAGCTTTTCCTTCACTTGCTCAGCAAGGGTCAAACCCCGCTTTGGCATCATGAAGGCGAAGGGATTTTCATCTTCTTGGCCTACCAGAAGGATGCGGTGATATTTTTCCGGCGTTAAGGGGAAGAGATGGTCTTCGTCCTTCACTAACGTAATGCCTTTTTCCGCGACCTCTTTGGTATAAACGGAATCTTGCTTCAAAACCTCTTTGATTTTCTCTTCATCAAAAGAGGGGTAATCCTTTTCTAAATCGAAGGAAGCGTATCCGAGTTTGGCCTTTAGGCCGAGGATACGGCGAAGCGCATCGTTTAAGCGAGCTTCGTCGAAGACGCCTTTTTCGTAGCCTTCGGCGACAAAAGCCAAGTCTTCTTCATAATCATTATAGAAGAGAATCATGTCCATTCCGCTGGCAATGGCTAAGGGCAGCAAGTCTTTTCTTTTGCCCGCGCAGGTGAATCCGACCATATGGGTCGCATCCGTCACGGCGAGGCCATTGAAACCAAGCTTTTCTTTTAATAAGCCGTTGATGAGTTCTGGGCAAATCGTGGCAGGACGGTAGGCGAGTTCGGGGTGATTGGCATCTTTTCCTGCATAAGAAGGCAAGGAAATATGTCCAACCATCACCATGTCTAATCCTTCTTGGATCAACGAGGAATAGACCATGCCAAAGCTCTTGTCCCATTCTTCTTGGGATAAAGGGTTGGTCACGGGGGCTAAATGCTGGTCCCGTTCATCATACCCGTCTCCTGGGAAATGCTTCGCCGCGGCGAGCAAGCCCTGCGAATGGATGCCACGCAGGAATTCAAGAGACATCGCTTTCACTTTTTCAGGATCGTTGCCAAACGTGCGGTTAGAAATCACGGGGTTATGGAAATCGTGATGGATATCCACGATAGGGGCAAAAATCGTATTGACGCCCACCATGGACGCTTCTTTGGCTGAAACTTCACCAAGCTCATAGGCTAGATGCAAGTCATTGGTCGCGGCAATTTTGGTTTCGCAACCCACCAAAGTTCCTCCGTTGAAGGCTCCATTGCCACCGGATTCGCAATTGGCCGCCACAAAGCAGGGGATTGAAGAGTACTTCTGCACGTTGCGGTTATGGTCATAGATGTCTTTGGCCGAACCGGGGTTATATCGGACGCCTCCCGGCGCGCGCTTCTCCATATTTTCTTTTAAATCCTCTTCCTTTTTGGAGGCGGTTAAGTCAATGAAGAGTTGTTTGAATTTCGTTTCAAGATCCATGGAGGCGATGGTGTTCTCGACCCAGGTAATTTGAGCTGGATTTAATTCGTATGGTTTTTTGGTCAAATCTACGAATTTAGGCATAGACGTCCCTCCTTTCTTTTTTAATATCTTGGAAACGGGGGCAGGCCGAAGCCCGCCCCCAAACGTAGTAAATAAATCGAATTAGGCGAGTTCGATGGTGATGGTGTTGGCACCTTCCACGATCGAGAAGCACCAGAAGCCGAACATCTCTTTGCCGCCCATCGCGTCTTTTCCGTTGCTCTTAACGGATTTGACAGTCTTGCCTTCGGGGGCAGTGACCTTGAGGGCAAGGGTGTTGCCAACAACGAGTTTGCTGGCATCGACCGGGACTAAGTGTTGGAAGTCTTGGCCAGCGCAGGTCATCGCAACGACCTTGCAGCCTTGGAGGTCTTCCGGAAGAACAAGGGTGCCGATCTTGACATCCGGGTTCTTGTCAGAGCCTTGGATGTTGACGCCGACTTTGTTGACGCCTTCTTGGATTTCGAAATAGAAGAATCCGTCATCGGAAGGCTTTTCGAGAGAGGCTGTGCCGAGGGTGACACGGACAATTTTATTGGAACCAGCCGGAGTCACTTTGATGGCAAGATATTGTCCAACGACAACTTCCGCACCATTGGCAACGGCGGTCTTTTCGCCACCGATAGCCGGGGTGGTGAAGACTTCGACGATGGCATTGTCCGGGCTCGGGATCGAGACAGTGCCTTTGGTCAATTGATGATCGATGGTGGATTTCTTTTCGATGGCTTGGCCATAGGTGGCGCTGTAAGCGCGGGTGCCTTCGATCGAGACCACGGGGGCCGGGTTCATGATCGGCATCGCGAGTTGAGCATGAATCGCTTCGGTGTAGGAAGTGACGTAGCCAGAAGCGTTGGTTTGAACGGTGTAGACACCAGCCTTCTTGCCTTCAGCGCCCGGGAAATCGGAAACGCCGCCGTCGGTGTTATAGCCAACATAGGAAGAGGTCGCATCGAATTGAACACCGGTGCCTTCCACTTTTGCGGTGGGTTCCGCGTCTAAGAATTCGTCCGCGGCGATGTTGCCGGTAGAAAGTCCGAATTCGCGGTGGAAATAGCTATTTGCGCCGTCATAAAGAGCGGTGGAGGTAGAGATATCACCCGCGTTGTTGTGGGAAATCTTGACCAATAATTCGTCGATTTTGGCGCGAGCGGCTTCTTCAGAAGCAAGCTTGGTCGGATTTTCCATGACGTTGGTGAGATAGAAATAGTCGGATTCGGCCTTGTAAACCAAAGCTTCGGCTTTGCTTGCAACACCCTTATCCTTGCCATTGCGGACAACGTGGAGGTAGAGGTTGCCAGCGGTTAAATCGTATTCGCCGGTGGTAACGTCGTCGATGCTGTGCTCAAAGTTGGAAAGAGCTTTGTTGTCGACCATGACGTCGTATTTGGCCGTGTAAGTGAATTGAACGGTGCCGGTCAATTCTTTGCTGAAGCCGTTGATGATTTCGGCCGCAGATTTTCCGCCGCCGCAGCTCGCAAGAAGAGCAGCCGAGGCGAGGACCATGATGATTTTGCTGTTGTTTTTCATAACAATCTCCTTTTATTTATTTAGGCGTTTTCACCTAAAGAAACCCATTTTTTCATCGTATCGAAGGCGACGATGATCTCCTTTTCCCAGAACGTCCAACTGTGATCGGCTTCCGGGACAAACCGATATTCGACACCCACGTGATTTTCCTTTAAGAAGGTATTGAATTCACGGCTGGGGCCGATGATGAAGTCTTTTTCTCCAATGCTCAAGAACACGTGCAGGTCCTTTTCCTTTTGCTTCAGGAAATGGCTTTGCAAGGTTCCGAACTTGCTTTCGTCGATGAAGTCGGGCTTTGTTGCAGGCGATAGAGCCACGCATCCGGCGTATTTATCGACGTTGGTGAGGTAATGGTACAAAGCGCCGTATCCGCCCATCGAAACCCCAATCACGAATAACGGGGCTTCGGGGGAGAGGTTCTTGAAATTCCCATAGAGGTAATCCAGGAGGTCTTCTTCGAGGAAGTCGTAATGGTTATCGATGGGACCAAGGTTTAAGTACCACTTGTTCTCGCCGTTAACGAAGCAGGCGGCGAAGTGATTCTTTTCGCAAAGCGATTCGATCGTCGTGTTGTTGATCCAGGCTTTACGATTGTCTCCGAAGCCGCAAAGGCCAATGATGAGAGGGAAATGTTCCGTGCGATGCTGGTAGTATTCCTTATCGTGGTTATTGAGCGCTTCGTGCAAGTTTGCAGACGGGAGAACCAAGGAGATTTCCACGCGGCGGCCGAGGTGCTTGGCGTAGAAATCAATGTCCATTCTCGCCATATCACTTGCCTCCTTGTGCCGCGTTACGTTCGATCATCTTTTGGAGATAATATTCGGTCATCTCTTTGGCCGCGCGGCGTTCTTCTTCAATCGAAGTGCCAACGGAGCCAACATAGTGCGCGTAATCTTTGGTCGCAGCGTAGTCCGTCGGGTTCTGGCAGGTACCAGCAATTCCGAAGAAGACATTGTTTTCGTCTGCGATTTTGATGGCGGCGTTACGGTCCGTATCATCTTGAAGGGAGATGATGAAGTCGACGTTGCTATCCACGAGGGCTTTGCAGCCAATCGACTGGGTATTCGAAGACGTGATCGATTCGGTTTTGACCTCGACGTTATAGACATCGGCGAGATAGCCCATCATGTAATCCATGTAGGCTTGGACGGTGTCGTTGACGGAGCTAGGAACAAGCAATCCGGCTTTTAAGCGACGTCCGGTACGTTTGACATCTTGGACGCCTTCATTGCTTTCATAAAGGGTTTTGATGGCTTCGTAATTGCTTGCGGCGAGCCAATCGATGAGTTTTTGGGCTCCATAGCTGTCGCTAGTTTTGTCGAAGAAGCGATCCAAATTCGTCTTCATGATGGTCGGATGGACGGTGTCGTTGAGTTCATATTGGTCGACGGCCGACATGGTTTCATATTCTTCCAACGATTTGATGGCCCAGTTGACGACGCTTAAGGACAAGGCGGTCCCATCCGCGTTTTTCATGGCCTTGCCGTTATCCACCGCGTCGACGCAGGCCGCGAAAATTGGGGCCACGTGGGCGGTGTATTTGGTCACCAAGTAGGAGAGGGATCCGGCTTTGAACGCATTGTAATAGTTCGTGCAGAACCCACCCATGGTCGCGTTTTGGGTGCCAAGACCGCTGGCTTTGATTGCGTTAGCGGCAAATTCCACGCCGTTGCAGGTCGAGATGACCGCCATCGGCTTTTGGTTGGCGAGCGGCTTGTTGTACTGCAAGCCCGTATCCCAAGTTTGGTTATTGACCATGTAGACTTTGGCGTCTTTGGGCAAATCCGAATTCGCGCGGTCGTAGCTGATTTTGAATTTCTTCGCGTCTTTTTCCGCTTCGTATCCCGTCACGGTGATGCCGTGATCGGCCAAGGCATCGTTCATGCCAAGCCACTTGTTCGTGAAGTGCTGGTCTTTGATGCCATAGTAGTTATAAAGAGCGAAGAAGAGCGTGTTGGTCGTTCCCGCGAAAGGAACGACCGTTTCGTTTTGCTTAATGAAGAGGAACGGGGAGCAAGCCGAGGCGCAGGTGGCGCCAAGGCAAGCTAAGCCAACGATCATCAATTTGTTCTTTTTCATTTCGCTTCTCCTCCCATTTCTTTGTATCCGAGACGCTTTTGCGTGCAGACGTAACGAACTTTCTTGACCCATTCGAGGAAGCGTTGCTTATCGACCATGTAGACCAAGACCGCGAAGACGGAGAATCCGGTGATGAGGGACTGCACGTCGGCGGTGAAGCCGATCGAGGTGGCCGCGTCCATACCCGTGGTGAGCAAGGTCGTCGAGATAACGGCGAGGAGCAAACCGACGATTTGGTTCGAATATTTGGCGAGGATGCCACCGATGAAGATCGGCAAGAAGTTTTTGAATACGGTCGTGGAAGACCCGAGGTCCACTTTGACCTGGACGCTAGAGAGCGAGCAGGTATCCATGACTTGGTACAAGCCGATGAGGGCACCGGCGAGGATGAAACAAGCAATGCAGTTGGTCACTTCGTTGATACCCGTATCGACCGAAATCTTTTGATCATAGACGAGCGCGTTCTTGTTATATCCGTATTTGGAATAGCAGAAGGCGAGCGACATGATGATGACAACAATCGCAAGAATCGGAAGGATGACAATCGGTTCAATGAAGAAGTTTCCGGTGATTTCGGAGTCGGTCAACTGACGGGTGGAGTTGCCACCGACGATGACCTTGGCAATTCCTTCAAACACCAAGCACATGCCAAGGGACATAACAATCGGAGGGAGCTTCAAGAAGATGAAGATCAAGGAGTTCAAGAATCCGAGGATCATGCCAAATAGCATCGTAAGGAGGAGGAAGAAGACAATGTTTTGAATTGTCGAGACGTCGCCATGGAGAACTTCCGAGGCAAGGAGCGCGGCAAGAATGCCGGTCGCGCCAAGGGAGAAGTCCATACGGCCCGAGTTGAGGTTGGAGTTCAAGGCAAGGGCGGCAACGATCGTCAACGTCACGGACTTGATGAAGATCATAATGTTTTTGGTCGTAGCAGCCGCGTCACCGAATTTGACGAAGAGGGTTTCCCCTGCCGAATAGGCAAGGATCATCGCGATGAGCATGAAGATGATGGGCAAAGCGATGGAATAGAAGAGATTGCGTCCGAATTTGCGAAGGGGGCGCGAAGTCGTGATGGGGTTGCGGCTATAGGTGGCCGGTTGCGTATAGGTTTTCATATTTCCATTGCCTCCTTAGCGTGCCAGCATCTTGGTTCTGCTGTTGTACATATTGGCGAAGCTGACCACCAAGAAGATGATGCCTTTGGCCAAATAACGGTAATCGGCGATGCCGATAGCGCGGAAGAGTTCATCCAAGAAGATGCAGAAGAATGCACCGATGACGGCGCAGGAAACGCGAGAACGCGGTCCTCCGCTGGTAGTCATGCCGCCAAAAACGATGGCGATGACGACGTTGAGGCCGATCGTATCGAGGATCGTACCGGTCGAATAGGAGCTTCCCGATTTGCTCATCGCAAAGAGGAAGCCGCAGATACCAAGTCCAACGCCAGAGATGGCGAAGGAGATGATGCCGCTTTTCATGAGCGAAATGCCATTATATTTGGCAGCCGTTTCGTTGGAACCGATGAATTTGTTGCGGCGGCCAATCTTCGTGTAGTTGAAGATCGCCCAGAGAAGAAGGAAGAAGCATACGAGGAAGCCGGCGTAGACGACCGTGGCCGTCGCGACGTTTCCAATTTTTCCTTCTCCGACCATTCCCGGATCGATGAAGAGTTGGTTGCCTTGGGATTGGAGCATAACCGCGTGGATGGCGTTGAGGATGTTCATCATCGTCAAGGTCATAACCATGACGGGGAGGTTCAGCATGTTCGCCAAGACGGCGTTGACGATGCCTAAGCCCGCGCCAAGGAGAATGGCAACGAAGAACGAGAGGAAGATGTTATGCGTCGAATTCCAGAGGATACCCGCGCAGGTGGCGCACATAAGAGATGCAGGACCAAGCGACATATCGAAGGATCCGCTGGAATAGATGAAGACGGCGCCAGTAGCAACGATGGCGATGAAGACGCCGTTATTGATGACGTTGGTCATATCTCCGCCGTATCCAGTGATCGCTTTGGCGATATAGAAGGCGGCGATGAGGCAAACAAGCATCATGAATGGAATCAAATTGATCCACATCGTCTTGTTCGAGATGAATTTCTTAAACGAGAAGGTGGAGCAGAATACGTCTAATCCGCGTTTGGCCCCAAACAAAGGAGCATGGGTGGTTCCACGCATCGCGTGGTAAAGGGCGAAGAAGTCGTTGTAGAGATATTCAAGCAACACTTGTTCGTCTTTGATGCGAAGGTCGCGAGCATTCGCTTCTTTGATCTTCGAACGCTTGGCAACGATTTGGATACCTTTGACCGAGTTTTTGTATTCGACGTCATCGGCTTTGGTTCTGGTGGCCAAGCCTTGATAAGTCGAAGTCAATTCGTTGTAGGTCTTTTGGTATTCCGCGTCGATTTTGGCACATTCGTTGGCATAATCGAGGTTGATTTGCTTGATGGCTTCTTTGACGCTCACGCGGAGCTCGCCCCGAAGGGATTTGAATTCGTCCTTCAAGGATTGGATGGACGAAGCAATTTCTTCCTTTTGGGCTTTGCGTTCTTCGTAAGTGAGAACGGCACAACGCTTCGCTTCTTCCACGATCGCTGGGGAGAAACGGAGGCCCTTGGGTGCATGGGCTTCGTAGATGACTTCGTTTTGAATGATGTTATCCATATTGATTCCTCCTTTCCTTAGATCATGTATTTGATGATTTCTTCCTGCGATAGCTCAGGGCTACGTTGGAATTCGTGTTCGATTTTTCCGTCTTTCATGATGACGATGCGGTCGGACATACCGATGAGTTCGGGAAGCTCTTCGGAAATCATGATGATGGATTTCCCTTCCTTCTTCATCTTGTAGAGCAATTGGTAGATGAATTGCTTGACCCCGATGTCAACGCCGCGAGTCGGGCAGTCGAGAATCAGGATTTCAGAATCGTTAGCAATCCATTTCGCGAACGACACCTTCTGCTTGTTGCCACCCGAGAGGGTGTTGACGAGTTGCTGAGAGTCGTTGCATTTAATCTGCAAGTCGCGGATTTGCTTATGGACCAATTTCTTTTCCGGAGACTTGAACATGAAGAAGTTCAATTTGGCTACGTTGTTGATGGAAGCAATCGCGATGTTATCGAAGATGCTCGCTTTGGTGGCAAGGGCTTCGACGTCGCGGTTCTTGGAGAGGTAACCGATGCGATTCTTCATCGCGGTGACTTCGCTGTTGATCTCTTTTTTGAGGTTTTCTCCGCTATAGACGTAACCACCTTCGAGTTTAATGGCACCGAAGAGGGCTTTGCCAAGATCGTGCATGCCACAGTCGGAGAGGCCACCAATACCAAGGATTTCGCCTTTGTGGAGTTGGAGATCGACGTGGCGGAGTTTGTTGCCGCGGATACCGTCGACCATCGAGAGAACGACTTGATCGGTGTGGCTGCCGTCATAATCGCTACGGTAGTAATCGCCTTTGAGCTCACGGCCGATCATGAATTTCTTGATCGCGTCGGGATCGAATTCGTTCTTTTCCTTGGAGAGGTTGGCGACGATGTTGCCGTCGCGAAGAACGGTCAAGGTATCGCACTTCTCCATGAGCTCATCCAAGTCGTGGGAGATGAAGAGGACGGATTTTCCCGCGTCCTTGAGCTCGTTCATCTTCTTATATAAGAGGTTACGGCCGATTTCGCTTAACGCGGTCGTCGTTTCGTCGACGATGAAGATTTCCGGGTCTTTGTTCAAGCATTTGGCAATCTCGATGAGTTTGCGGTCCTGCATGTCATAGGCGAAGGTCGGGGCGCCCGGTTGAATATGGGTGACGCCGATCTTGCGGAGGGCACGTCCAGAATATTTCTTGAGTTTCTTGCCATTCACAAAGAGGCCGAAGAAGACATTCAAGAAGCCTTTGCGCATTTTCTTAAGGAAGGAAAGGGCAACGGTGTCTTTGAGGGAATTTCTCGCATTGAGATAGTGGTTCTTCAAATACGTCGCATCCGTTTTGATCCATTGACGGTGCATGTAGGATTCATCGTCATCGCGTTTGCGCTTCTTCTCATAGGCTTTGGTAGCCTGGGAGAGTTCGTAATTCCTGCGGCGTTCCACCAAATTGGCATCGAGGCCTTCTTTATTTTCCTCGTACTTTTTGCGGATATTTTCGCAGGAAGAAGTATAGGCATCGAAAGAGGCTTGGGCGACTTTGGCAAAGCGCGCATCCTCTTCTTCCGTTTTGGCCTTGATTTCTTCTTCGTAGGCGTGCGCTAAAACCTCATATTTAGATTGGAGGCCTTTTAGCATCGCGGGCAAAGCGGCTTTCTTGGATGCCTTGTCGCTTAATCCGGAAAGCTGCTCGTGATAAGAAGCAACGAGGGCGTCAAATTCTTGAAGCGAAAGGTCAAAAAGCGGAGAGAAGTTCTCCACCTTCTTGTCTTCGAAGAAATGTTCGCCGGAGAAGTTGCTGAGCTCGCCGAGGTAGATGTTTTCGGCGACCGAGATGTTTCCGATCGTTCCGTTTTCCTGGACGATGATGCCGATGCCGCCGGCAAGCGCATCGACCATGGAGGCGGGCTTCCATTCTTTGCCGTGGTACTCCATGTATCCACTGGTGGCTTCGTAGATTCCCGTCATGATGGCAGACATCGTGGATTTGCCCGAGCCGTTCTCTCCAATGAAGCCGCGAATTTCGCCGGGATAGATGGCGATATCGACGTCATTGAGTGCGATGGTCGGTCCAAATTGCTTCACAATGTGCGTAGCTTTGAATATTGGTTCTTTCATATCGTTCCTCACGATGACATTCTAGCAAAGCTCTTTTCAAGTCTTATCGCGTTATCTTTACCCTTTTGTTTCATTTTTTTTGTCTTAGGAAGAAAGGGCTTTCTTAAATTATTCAAAAAAGCGATGTCAAAAAATTGCATACTGGAAGCGTTTACAATACAATTTTCCCATGAAAAGTGAGATTACCCTTGTTAATTTTGAAAAGAAAATACCCATCAGTTTTTCGATTGTGCGATTTGATGCAATTTTTAGACATATGCACCCCATCGCTCAACTTCTTTTGGTCCTAGAAGGGGAATGTGATATCTATATCGGCAATAAAAGCTACCATGCGAGCAACAACGATATGGTGGTCATTAACCCTCGACAATTCCACCATATTCTTAGCAAAGACGGGGCGACCATCATCTCCGTTTTAATCGATGTCAAAGGGTTTACGATGGAGGATGACGGGGATGGCATCTTCTTTAACTTGAACACGATGGAAGTAAAAAATAACCCCCGTTATAACACGATTCGATACCTGGTTTATTCGATCATTGCCTACAACACGATGGAGAACGTGAATTCCATCTACACGAACCGAGCCATCGCCTATTCCTTCTTCGCTCAGCTCGTCAACGACTTCAAAATGACCTCGGAAGACAAAAATGCGTTGATGGGGGAATCGTTGGATGCAATCAACCGCATCAATACCTACGTCAATGAGCATTATAAAGACAAAATCACTTTGTCTTTCTTAAGCAAAAAATTCAATTATTCCGTTTCCTATTTATCCCGGTTGTATACTTCTTCTTTTGGGGAAAGCTTCATCAACGTCTACGATAACCTCCGCGTGAATTATTCCCTCAATGACTTATTGCAGGGAAATAAGACCATCCAGGAAATCTCCGACGAACATGGGTTTGAAGAAGTTCGCAGTTACATCCGCGCGTTCAAGAAAATTCACGGGATGACGCCGAACGAATATCGGAACAAGCATCAAAAGTCCACCAGTGAGAACGTTTTAATCGATAATAAGTTCTTCCGAAAGCAAGCTTTAGACAAAATCTTGTCCCGTTATGAGCAGTATGGTTCGCCGAACGCCCATAAAAAAAGCGAGACGAGAGACACGGAAATCCTATTGCCCTTGGATTTGAAAGCCAAGCGCACGGCCTTGGCCCCTTGCCATTCGATCATCGAAGTATCTGCCGCAGCGGATTTAGAAAGCGAAGAAGTCCTTTTGGCCTTGGAACAGGTTTCTCGCGACATGGGATTCGAGTACGTCATGATTCGTCATCTTCTCTCTCACAAATCCCTTTTGTTGCAGCAAAATGAGAGCAACCAATGGGTGGTCAATTACGTTCACTTGGATCGCATTGTCCGAAAAATCCTTTCTTTCCATGCGTTGCCTTATTTGATTTTTGAATATAACGAAAACCTCTTGTCCTCTTCCGACTTCTACGCCTTATCGACCCAAATCATTGATTACTTAAATTTAAAGTACGGGCCGCTTCTTGACGATACGATGGTTTCTTTCTCTTTCTACCGCGATAAGCAAACGTACACAAACCCCGCTTCTCCCTCCTCCTTCTCTTTCTATTGTGCTTTGCTAAGCGAAGCGCGCAAAAGAGCCCCCGCATGGAAAATTGGAAGCCCCGTCTTTTACCGGCAGGATATGGAAGAAAAGAATGATTATTTTTCCTTCCTGCGCGCTTTAAATAATAAAGAAATGGAAGTGGACTTCATCCCCGTTCGTTACCAGTACGACTTTTCGGATGACACTTTATTGTCCAAAGACCGCCACGCGATGAAGCGTTTCATTGAGATGCTTAAAAATAACCACGGCTTCTTCGAAAACAAGATGTATTTCCAGGGCATCGGCTTCACGGATTCGAATAGCTTGTTAAACGACACCCTTTACGCGTCGAGCTTCTTAATTCAAAACTACATGGAGAACCGTCAGGATTTATCTTCTTATTCCTTTGCTTCCCTCTTTGACCGTTCTTTGCTAAACGCCTATAACCCCAACCCCTATCAAGGAATGAATGGCTTATTCACCTACAACTTCGTGAAAAAGAGTTCCTATAACGCCTATGTATTCTTATCGCGAATGGGCAACGAAATCCAAAAACAATCGGATACATATCTGCTTTCCGCCTCTTCCAACAAGATTGTTCTCTTGTTAAATAACTACAACCATTATTCCGATTTGTTCGCCGATAGGGAATATTTTGAAATATCGAACCTCAACCGTTATAACTGCTTCCCCAAATCCACCAACGTGACCTACAAGATGTCCTTAAGCGGATTTAACGGTTCCGCTTATCGCATGAAAATCTCTACCCTCGGCAAGAATTCGGGATCTAGCTATGATCGGTGGTTGGAGATGGGGGCCGTCAAAACCCTAAGCGAAGAGGAAGCCACCACCTTACGTGAATTAAGCGAAATCCATTATTCTTTATCCGAAGATTACCTCACCTCGGATAAATTCGATTTTGAGGTGACGGTATCCCCCCTAGAAGCCAAAATTGTAGAAATCGAATTCAAAGCCGATTAAAGATCTATCTACAAAAAGGCTGCAGGACCCCTGCAGCCTTTTGTTCCCTAAACAAGTCTTTATTGGCCGATTTCGGTTAGCCACGCATCCAAAGCGGATTTTCCTTCCTCGTTTACTTTGAAGCACCACTTGAAAGGAGGGAGGGTTTTCATTTTTCGAGTTAAAGCGAAGTCCGTGATGTTTTTGGGGCCTTCTCCACTCCAGCCATAATCGCCAAACGCGGCAAATCCCTTATTCGTGAAGAAGGGAATGGGCCTGCTCAAAAGCAAATCATAGAACATGGAGATCGCATCTCCTGCAATCGTTGGGGTGCCAAATAGAACCAAACCCGAGGTGCGGATCGCTTCTAAAATATCCGCTTTGGAGGAAGCGTAATTCAGCGCGTCGATTGCGAAGAACAATACGGTCTTGCCTCTTTTTTCCAATTGGGCCTTCAAATACTCCGCCATTTCCGCGGTGTATCCATAGCAGGAGGTATAAACCAAGGTGATGTGGTTGGCATCGGATACGGGGAGCCATTTCTTGGCTTCCTCTTCAAAGGCGTCGATGACTTTATCCGTGTCTTTATCGATAATCGGCCCATGTCCCGTAAGGATCAGGTCTAAGGGCAAAGCGCGGACTTCAGTCACGGCTTGAAGGGCAAAAGAAGCAAACGGGGCCATGATGCATTCAAAATAGTAATCAAAGGATTCCCGGTATTCCTTATAATCCTTCACCTTAGAATAAAGGATTTCATCAAAGGCATAATGGGTTCCGAAGGCATCGCAGCTGACCAAGGCTTTTTCTTCGACAATATAGGTGAATAAAACATCCGGCCAGTGGAGAAATAAACCCGAAAGAAAGTGGAGGGTATATTGCCCAACCTTTAATTCTTTTCCTGGAGCCATCACCAAGCTCTTGAACGGGAAACGGAGGATATTCTTCAAATTATTGATTCCGGCAGGGGAGGCAATAACCGTGATGTCCGGGCTCTTTTTCAAAAGGGCTTCGATCGCTCCACTATGGTCGGGCTCGGTATGTGCGACCACCAAATATTTGATGTCGCTTAATGACGTTAACGAAGAGATGTGTTCGATGTATTCATCGGCAAAGCCCGCTTTGCTGCCTTCAAACAAAACAACCCCCTCCGTTGTTTTTAATAAATAGGAGTTATATGAGGTGCCGTAAGGAAGCGGCATGACGCTGTCAAATACCTTGAGACCGTGATCGATGCAGCCAACGTAATATAGATTCTCTTTTAGTTTTAAAGATTCCATAAATAAAACCTCCACTTCTATTTTAACAGGCGTGGGGAAAGACGGGTAAAGGAACGCTTGTCCATCGCCTCCCATTAGGGGTTGTAGCCTAAAAGTGTAGTGAGCCAGTGTAGCGAGCAGTGTAGTCCTTGTTCTCTACAATTCATGTCCTGCGTCAAAGAGCGAAGCGTTTAACGACATTAGAAATACGTTGCTATCCAGTTTTCGTTGACAAACGCCTCACCCATTTATAAGTGTCAAGAAGTTGATAGTTAGGGATAAAAATCTTTCTTTAAGTATCAGAATGTTAGCACTTATAAATTCATGTTTTGACGAATATTTAGGCGTGCATCCCACCCAAAATTGCAGCATTCATTAATACTTTTTTGCATTTTTGAATGATGGCTTTCGCCTCATCCATATTTAACCGATTGTTTTTTGCCACGAGGAGCATGTCTTGATCCGTAATCCCCTTGCCTTTGCCATTAACCGATGTAGTGTGTTCCCCAAAATAGGTCCGCCCGGGTGTAATGTCATAAGCGGGGGACAAACGATACACTTTATTTGTGGCATCGAACAAAAACGAAAAATTCTTCGCATGATCGTCTTGGTTATCAATGAGAACATTAAAAACCATTCTTCGATACATCTCCATGACCTCTTCATCGTCTTCGGCTAAGATTCTAGTCAGCTTAATCAAGTCGTTATAATCCAATGCAGGGGCACGAAAATCACATTCCAACAATGCGGCGACGCTGATCATATGGACCTTATCATTTTGATGACGGTCAAACCTTTTGATTAGAAAATACTTTCCGCCTTTTTCCGATGTGACTAATTCGATATCTGGAATACGGATTCCGCACGATTTGGCGAGGGACATGTATCGGAATTCAAGATCGACGATGTCTTTTGGATCAAAACGGGAGGAAAATTTAACAATCCAGTCTTCGCCTTTATAACGAATCAAGGATTTTGGTCTAGCTCCACCACTGGATCCACCCAATGAATAAAGCGTTCCAATGTCTTGTACTTCCTTCGAATCCAACAAAGCATTGCATTCTTCTTGGATAAGATCGAAATCAATGATGTCCGGCTTGGTAGCTTGGCTAAAATCAGGCACATATTCAAGCAAGCCCATCCCGGATGACCCTACATAAGCCAATCGGTCGAGGGGGGACAGAGAACGTATATCAATCTTCTTTTGCCTCAAAAAACGTTCTAACAGCAATTCACCATAACTGTCAGGAAGAGAATCTGCAAACACTCCAAAAAGGCCTCTAAAATAAGGGGAGGACGACACAAATAATTGTCTAGATAATGGGAGTTTAAATGGGTTAAGAGAAAATCCGTTTTGTACCCATTCGTCACTATATTGAAAAGCGATTCGGTGATCTTTGGTTAAAGCCAACGTGCCGACCAATGTTTTATTTGCCAATACGTCAATCTTCTTGATCATGCAAAATCTCCTCGATGGACGTATATTCTTTGCGAACTTCAAATAAGCGATCTAAGTCTTCGTAAAGTCGAAGGCTCATTGCAATTTTGATGAAAGAGGCAAAAGAGATATCCCCCGTATTTTCAAATTTCCTTATCGTGGCATATGGGACACCAGAAAGAACGGAAAGCCGCTTTTGGGATATTTTCCTGTTTTTTCGAATCGCAACGAGGCGTTTTGCGATTTCCATTTGTTGTTCGTAATATGTTTTAAAAAGTAATGCTTGTTCTTCCATTGCTACTATGATAGCACTTTTTAATCATTCTTTCAATTTATTGCTACTATAATAGCAATTTAATAACAAAGATTTTAATAAATGATTCCTTGTTTGTTCGTTAGAGGAACAGCAATATCAATGTCGGTAGAACTGAAGTCAAAAACGCACTTTCCGACGTTAAAGGAAATGTGCAGCACATCATTCACTTCAGAATAATGGAATTCTTTACCCCGTTGAAATTAAGCTGAGTTCTTCTCCTAAAGCCGAGATGGCGTCCCATTTTGATGTTTTGGACAAAATACCCGACCAAAAAAGAGGCATGGGAGCCATCGTCTGCCTTTATGATAAGAAGTTATATCTAAGAGATAATCTCGTGGTTCTTCCCGTGGAATATATCTAAAACTTTCTATCACAATTCAATGCAACAATAGATTTCTCATTTATTAATCAAGCATAGAAAAAAAGGCCGTCAATTTTGACGACCTTTTGGTGATTTCATTGAGTGTATGTAGCGGATTATCGTTCCGTCACATCTGCCCTGTCCCATGACGACGCCGATTCTCCGAAAAAGAACGAAATCGACTCTCTCCGGCGAAGCCCATATTCGACCCGTGGGATACGGAATCGACGGCAGCTATATTTCTCTCACCTTATCGCCTGCCACGCGACGCGGGACGGCCGGGGCTAGCCAGAACGAGTTATATACAAGTATATAAAAACGCTTCGACGTCGATGGATTCCAATAAATCCAGAGCGAGGGACGGACGACGACGAAAAAACCGCC
>ENA-OOUZ01000236-OOUZ01000236.1-human-gut-metagenome-genome-assembly--contig:-NODE-236-length-32023-cov-3.538320_pt1 | contig 32023 bp, 20 predicted proteins | sample MGYA00241546_ERZ501274 | MGnify/ENA primary metagenome ERZ501274 (study PRJEB25962, sample SAMEA2042363) | human gut metagenome | biome: human gut; feature: human-associated habitat; material: faeces...
CCAGCTGAGAAAATCGCCGAGGCCGGCGCGAAACCGGTCGCTACGGTCAAGGAACTTTATTCTGAGTCCGATTTCGTTTCCGTACATATCCCTGCTACCCCTGAGACCATCTGCTCCATCGGATATGACCTGATCACATCGATGCCGAAAGGCGCTGTCCTGGTCAATACAGCCCGCAAGGAAGTGATAGACGAAGCAGGTCTCGAGAAGGCATTGGAAGACAGGCAGGACCTCAAATATGTTACGGACGTGGCTCCGGACAATCTCGCTGTCCTCAAGGAGAAATTCGGACTCAGAGTATATGCCACACCTAAGAAGATGGGAGCGCAGACCGCTGAGGCCAATATGAATGCAGGCCTTGCTGCCGCACGACAGATTGTTGCTTATTTTGCTGAAGGATGCACCCGCTTCCAGGTAAACAAATAGTATGCGATTATGGTAAGAGTGAAACCGTTTGCGGCGATCAGGCCGCCAAAAGATATTGTGACAGAGGTGGCTGCACCTCCTTATGATGTGCTCAACTCTGTGGAGGCCAAGAAGATGGCCGGTGAGAAGTCCTTGCTCCACATCACCAAGCCGGAGATAGATTTCGACCCGATTCTGCCGGATCATGACGACAAGGTCTATGACAGGGCAGTGAAGAATTTCGCCCAGTGGCAGAAGAACGGCTGGCTGGTGCAGGACAAGAAGCCTTGCTACTATGTCTATGCCCAGACTATGGAAGGACGCACCCAGTACGGACTGGTGCTCTGCGCCCATACCGACGACTATGCTGAGGGCAAGATCAAGAAGCACGAGCTTACCCGCAAGGACAAGGAAGATGACCGTATGGTCCACGTGAAAATCCAGAATGCCAACATTGAACCGGTATTTTTCGCCTATAAGGATAATTCTCAGCTGAATGAGATTGTCTCCAGGACAGTGGCCGCTGCTCCTGAGTATTCGTTTACCGACGAGAACGGCTTCGGTCATTCGTTCTGGGTGATCGACGACGACGCTACGATAGAGAGGATTACCGATATCTTCACGAACAAGGTCAATGCTTTCTATGTGGCTGACGGTCACCACCGTACAGCTGCCGCTGCCAGAGTCGGCGCAGAGAAGCGTTCCGGCAATGCCGCCCATACCGGCGACGAGGAATACAACTATTTCATGGCTGTATGCTTCCCTGAAACACAGCTGAAAATCATTGACTACAACAGAGTCGTGAAGGACTTGAACGGTCTGACTCCGGAGCAGTTCCTGTCAGCGCTGGAGGAGGATTTCACTGTCACTCCATATGAAGGAGAAGGGGAGTGCCATCCGTCCCATCTGCACAATTTCTCGATGTATCTCGGCGGCAAGTGGTATTCCATGGAGACCAAGCCGGGCCGTTATGATGACAATGACCCTATTGGTGTCCTCGATGTTACCATCCTTTCAAACCTTGTTCTCGACAAGATATTGGGCATCAAGGATCTGAGGACCGACAAGAGAATCGATTTCGTGGGCGGTATCCGTGGACTCGGAGAACTCTCGCGTCGTGTGGACAGCGGTGAGATGAAGGTTGCCTTCGCTCTCTATCCTGTTTCCATGAAGCAGCTTACCGACATTGCGGACAGCGGCAACATCATGCCTCCTAAGACCACCTGGTTCGAGCCTAAGCTCCGTTCAGGACTGGCTATCCATAAACTGGACTGATGCCGCTTAAGGCAAAGCAATAAAAAACAGGGCGATGTGGAAAACATCGTCCTGTTTTTTATTGCGTCAATCTTGAATCAGAATGGCAAGTCGTCGCCTGGCATATCGTCTGCGGTGAGTTCCGGAGCCGGTGAAGGCAGCGGTTCGGATGGTGCCGGAGCAGGGCCGTAAGCCTGTCCGCCTGCAGCGGCTGAAGATGTGATTCTCCACGCGCGCAAGTCAGTGTACCACTTTCCGTTATACTCTCTGCTTGAGATATTGAAGCTTACACGGATCTTCTCACCGAGACGGAACGAGTCGAGTTCCTTTACCTTGTCAGCGCCCCATACATTGAAGCAGACCTTGTTAGGGAAATTGCCGTCCTGGTACTCGATTACGAATTCCTGTTTCGCCCAGTCGCCTCTGGCGGATTTGCCGGACTGAACCGCAAGCTTGGTAATAAGTGTTCCTTCAAGTTCCATTATTTTGCCTCTTCTTCAGTAGCAGCGACTTTGTTTACCTTTACAAGCTCAATATCGAAGATCAATGTGCTGTTAGGCTCGATTCTGCTCTGGCCGTTCTCGCCATATCCGAGTTCTGAAGGTACGAAGAGTTTGATCTTGCCGCCTTCGCCGATGAGCTGGAGACCTTCTGTCCATCCCTTGATGACACGGTTGAGAAGCATTCTCACGCCCTCGTCGTTCTTAGGAGACTCGTCGAATACTGTACCGTCAGTAAGAGTACCCTTGTAGTGTACGAATACTGTGTCTGCAGCAGCAGGCTTAACGTCGTTACCAGGCTCTGTGATGATGTACTGGAGACCGCTCTCGGTAACCTGTACGCCTTCAGCCTTTGCGTTCTTTGCGAGGAACTCTGTCTCTTTCTGCTTGTTGGTAGCTGCAACATAAGCGCGTCTCTTGGAGAGGAACTCATTGAACACGTCGTTCAACAGCTCAGGATCGATCTTGAACTGCTTTGCGTAAGCAGAGTCACGAGGCTCGCCCTTTGCATTGATGAAATCCTCGATACCTTTTCTCATAAGCTTGTAGTTGAGCTCGTCACCGAAATTGTAACCTTTGATGAAGTAACCGAAGTTGATACCCATGAGGTAGCTGACAGAGTCAACCTCTGACCTGCTTGGCTTCAGGGACTTAGGATCTACCGGTTTAACTGTTTTGGTGGAGTCGGCACCGTCAATGGCTGCTTTGTTGCCGCCGTTTGATGTGCAAGATACTGCAAGCGCTACGATGAGTGATGCTGCGATGAATTTTAATGTTTTCATTTTAGTATAATTATTAAATATCTTTTTCCGCTTCTTCAGCAGCCGCAAATATCGTAATTTTATTTGAAAGTCAGAAATTTAATGCTAAATTTGGTTAAATGATTTTTTGCCTATGGGAATTGACTCAGAGCTCATCCACGCTAAACTGAAAGAGTTTTTCGGGTTCTCTTCATTCAAAGGGGAACAGGAACAGATTATATCCAACCTGCTGCAAGGCAATGATTCATTTGTGATTATGCCGACAGGTGGAGGAAAGTCATTGTGCTACCAGCTGCCTGCTCTTCTGATGGAAGGCACGGCCATCGTGATTTCCCCGCTGATCGCATTGATGAAAAACCAGGTGGACGCCATCCGCGGTTTCGTGGCGGGAAACGAAGGCATTGCACATTTTCTCAACTCTTCATTGACAAAAGCCCAGATTGCGGAGGTTACTGAGGATCTTACTTCCGGAGTGACCAAGCTGCTGTATGTGGCGCCGGAGAGTCTTACGAAGGAGGAGAACATCGCGATCCTGAGACAGATCCGCATATCTTTCTTCGCCGTGGACGAGGCGCACTGCATTTCCGACTGGGGACATGATTTCAGACCTGAATACAGGAAGATCCGTCCTATCGTGGACGAGATCGGCAGGGCCCCGATCATAGCATTGACGGCGACAGCCACTCCGAAGGTTCAGAACGACATCCTTAAGAACCTGGGGATTATGGACGCGCATGTGTTCAAGTCCTCGTTCAACAGGCCGAATCTCTACTATGAAGTACGCGACAAGATAGACCAGGACAAGGACATCATCAAGTATATCAAGCAGCATCTCGGAAAGTCGGGCATCATATATTGTCTGAGCCGCAAGAAGGTGGAGGAACTGGCCCAGGTGCTTGTGATCAATGGTATCCGTGCCGTGCCTTACCACGCCGGCCTGGATGCGAAAGTGAGGGCGGAGAACCAGGACAAGTTCCTGATGGAGGAAGTGGACGTGATCGTGGCCACCATCGCATTCGGAATGGGTATCGACAAGCCTGATGTGCGGTTCGTCATCCATTACGACGTGCCGAGAAGCCTGGAAGGGTATTATCAGGAGACCGGAAGGGCCGGTAGAGACGGTCGGGAAGGTGTCTGCATAGCATACTACAGTTATAAGGATATCCGCAAGCTGGACAAGTTCCTGATGAGCAAACCGGTGTCCGAGCAGGAAATCGGACGTCAGCTGCTCATGGAAATCGAGGCCTACGCAGAGTCGGGTGACTGCCGCAGAAAGCTGCTGCTGAGCTATTTCGGTGAAGATTATACTCAGGACAACTGTGGGGCGTGCGACAACTGTCTGTCGCCTAAGCCGCGTTTCGATGCGAGAAAGGAGATGGCGATGGTCATCCGTCTGGTAAACTCTCTGCCGGAGCATTTCAAGGTGGAACATCTTGCCAATGTGCTGACCGGCATTGCCACGGCGATGATAAAGTCGTACAATCATGACAAGCTTCCGATGTTCGGCGCCGGGTCGGACCATCCTGTAAGATTCTGGGAAATGGTTATCCATCAGGGGATTATAAGGCATTTCCTGAAAAGGAACATTGACTCGTACGGGCTTGTTTCCGTGACTGACGAGGGCCTGGCATTCGCTGCCGCGCCGACAGAGCTGATGTTGGCAGCCGACCGCAGCTTTTCCGAGGGCAATGCAGATGATGACGATGACGACGACGCACCTGTTCCGGCGAAAGGCGCCGGCGGAGGCGATATGCAGCTTCTGTCAATGTTGAAGGACCTCAGGCGTGACGAGGGCAAGAGGCTCCATCTTCAGCCTTGGATAATCTTCAGCGATTCGTCCCTGGAAGACATGTCCATAATGTATCCTGAGACGTTTGACGAGCTCATCAAGTGCCAGGGTGTCGGCGAGGGCAAGGCGAAGAAATACGGAAAGCCGTTCCTCGAGCTGATTACCAGATATGTTGAGGACAATGAGATCTCCCGTCCGGATGATTTTCTGGTAAGGTCGATGCCGAACAAGTCTTCTGACAAGATCTTCATCATCCAGAGCGTGGACAGACGTATGGCATTGGAAGATATCGCGGAAGCCCGCAATATGGAGATGTCTGATCTGCTTTCCGCCATGGAAGGCATCGTGGAGTCCGGCACGAAGCTGAATCTGGATTACTATATCGACAACAATCTGGATGCGGACGTGGCCGACGAACTGTACGAATGGTTCAGGACTGAAGCCGAGTCCGACTCGCTCGAGGATGCCATCGACGCTCTTGCCGGCGACTATGAAGAGATGGAAATCAGGCTGGTGCGTATGAAATTCCTCTCCGAGGTGGCGAATTGAAGCCGACGGCTCGAACCTGCTCCTTTCGTCTTTTCAGCATTTTCGGATGCGGAGTCCCCGCCCGAGAGCCTCGCTGCGCTTTTACGACTTAAGGCCTACTCATTTGGCAGCATCACGAGTTTGCGCTTCTCGTAATGTGCGAGGTAGCGGAATCCGCAGCTTTTCAGAATATGTGCGAACCTGTCGAAATGCAGGCCCACGTTCCCGGCATCGTGTGAATCGGAGCCGAGACTGATTGTCTCACCTCCAAGTTCACGGTACCTGCGCAGGATGTTCTCGTCCAGAACCGGTGTCCTGCCTTTCAGCACCTGGTATGTCTTGGTGTTGATTTCCAATGCCTTGCCATTCTCTGCAAGGAATCTGAGCATCTCGTCCAGCATGTCCGGGAAATCTTTGTACAGGATGCTCGCCTCGGGATACGGGGCATATCTGGTTACATAGTCATAGTGCCCCATTATGTCGAAACGGTCCCCGAGCCAGACGATTTCTTCGTACAATGTCTCGAGATAATGTCTGTATGCCGTCTTCCAGTCCTTGCCTTCATAGTAGCCGCCCCAGAACGGGTCTGTATCATCGAGATAATGCACTGAGGCAATGACCTCGTCGAAATTGTGCTCCTCCAGATGCCTTGCGATTTTCTCCCGCTCGTTTTTCTGGACGCCTATCTCTATGCCTTTGAACACTTTGAAGCCTGTCGGAATTGCGACATCTCCGTTTCCGGGAGCCGCAGCTTTTGCCGGTTCGCCGCAGCCCGGTATTTCTCCGGAATGGACAAGATCATTGACCCTGTCGATTTCGGCATCGCGCGCGTCCACGTCAAAGACTTCGGAGACGAACGACTCGTATTTGGCCTTTATCGGCGGCACATAGAAGTCGCAGTGGTCGGTGAAGCAGATGCCGCCCAGTCCTTTCCGGATGGCACTGCATGCGGTCGCTTCCACGCTTGTGCGTTTCCCGTCGAAGGAAAACTGACTGTGATTGTGATTGTCGAAAAGCATTGTCCAGACTCCTAACTAAGTCCGTCTATGGCACCGTCCTTCACGTCGATCCTGAGAGCCTGCGGCGATTTCGGCAGACCCGGCATGCGGATTATGTCTCCTGCGATGGCCACTATCATCTCTGCCCCGGCATTGATGACAACGTCCTTGATGTCGAACTCGAATCCTTCCGGCGCTCCGTAGAGTTTAGGGTCCTGTGAGAATGAATACTGCGTCTTGGCGATGCAGACAGGGAATTTCGCGTACTCAGTTCCCTCGATTTTCGCGAGCATCTTGCGGGCTTCCGGACTGAACTCCACAGCCCCGGCACGATAAATCTCTTTCGCTACGCGGGTTATCTTGTTTTCAATGCTTTCCTCGTCCCGGTAGATGAACTTCACCGGCTCGGAAGGCTGACTGTCAATGGTTTTCACGACAAGTTCCGCGAGTTCTACCGCGCCTTTGCCGCCTCTGCTGAATGCGTCGTTCAATGCAAACGGCACTCCGAGTTCGGCGCAATGCTCACGTACCATCCGGATTTCATCGTCCCTGTCGTCGCCGAACTTGTTGAAGCATACGAGTACGCTCTGTCCGAATTTCCGCATATTTTCAATGTGTCTGTCCAGATTGGCAAAGCCCTTCCGTACTCCTTCCTCCGAGGCCTCGCTGATTTTGTCCACGGGTACGTCGCCGTGCATCTTGAGTCCGCGCAATGTGGCTACAAGTATGGTGAGTGACGGGTTCAGCCCCGCTTTCCTGCACTTGATGTCGAAGAATTTCTCTGCGCCCAGATCTGCACCGAAGCCGGCCTCAGTCACCACGTAGTCTCCATAGGTCATGGCCATACGTGTGGCAAGAATGGAGTTGCAGCCGTGAGCGATATTGGCGAAAGGACCGCCGTGGATGAATGCCGGAGTGCCTTCCGTGGTCTGCACGAGGTTCGGGTTCATCGCATCCAGAAGCAGGGCCACGATAGCGCCTGCGACTCCCATGTCCTTAACTGTAAACGGCTTGTTGTCAAGTGTATAGCCGAGGAGAATGTTTTCGATTCTGCGCCTGAGGTCGTCAATGTCCCTGGACAGGCAGAGGATGGCCATTATTTCTGATGCCGGTGTGATGTCGAAGCCTGACTCTTGTACAAGTCCGTTGGAGTGAGGTCCGAGACCGGTTACGATATGCCTGAGCGAGCGGTCATTCACGTCCATCACGCGTTTCCACAATATCTGTTTCAGTCCGAAGCCTTCTGCCTGGTGCTGGTACAGATAGTTGTCCAGCAGTGCTGAAATCATATTGTTGGCCGATGTGATGGCGTGGAAATCTCCGGTAAAATGCAGATTGATCTTCTCCATCGGAAGAATCTGGGCATATCCGCCGCCTGCCGCCCCGCCTTTCATACCGAAGCAAGGGCCGAGAGAAGGCTCCCTCAATGCCGCCACAGCATTTTTTCCGATTTTATTGAGTCCGAGTGCAAGTCCCACTGAGACCGTCGTCTTTCCGATTCCTGCTTTGGTAGGTGTGATGGCCGTCACCAGAATCAGTTTGCTTTTCTTGACTTTCTCTTCATCTATCAGAGTAAGAGGCACTTTGGCCATATTCTTTCCATAGGGTTCAAGCTCTTCCTGCGGTATCCCGAGTCTTTCCGCAATCTCGCCGATCGGCCTGAGCCTGATGCTTCTCGCAATCTCAATGTCAGATTTCATATTCCGTTTTGTTAAGTCTTACAAAGATAGTAAATCCTCAACAAATCTTTACAACTTATTTTTACTGCTTGCTCACAGCCCGAAATACCGCTCGAAGAAACTCTGGATCTTCTCGATGACGCTTCTCTTCTTTTCCTGCCTGTTTCCGCCGCCGAAACGCGACATCGGCGGAAGAATCTTGTCAATGTCCGTGCCCGTGGTCCTGACCTGTCCGTCCCTGAAGCTGCTTTCGATGAACTTCTCAGTCTCCTCCGGTTTAAGATGTTCACTTTCAATGATTTCGTTCAAGTCTTCAGCCTTGCGCCGCTGGACATATTCCCGCCATCCCCGGCCGGGCATCTGATGATGCCTTGTTAATCCCCCCATCCCCCTTTTCAAGGGGGCGATCACGGCCTACGGGCTCTCCATCGCCGCACGGCTTTCCCTGCCCGCCAACTCCGGCCCGGCATCTGATGATGCCTTGTTCGGCACTAGAGGGAGATGCCTGCGAAGCAGGAGGGCCTGGTCCTCACGGATGCTTCTTGCTGCTGCACGTGCCCTTTAGAGGCGCTCCTTCGGACTGGCCTCTTTGCTTTGTTTAGGAGTTGTCCTAAACACTGGCGTGAGGTCGCTGTGAATTTTTCGAACAACCTGCATGTTGACATTTTGTGGATGTTGCTAATTGTCAATTAATTGCAGGAGTTTGTAAAAGCCAGGTTACCCATTTTTTCATGCAACCTGGCTTTGATTCTAATTGCTAATGCGCTATGTGTCAATATTTTATACTATTCGTGCAAATGCAGGTTGTTCTACGTTTGTCCTAACTAGTTATTGTTAAATTTCGGTAAACTTTTTTCAGGACGATACACGGGGCGCAGCGCGTAAGTTGCAGACTACCAACTATTTAGCCAAAATCAGAGTTGGGAAAATCACAACTCTGAAAATACCTAAATCGCTGATATCCAGCAGAATACGCGTTGCGCAAACTGTGTCGTCCTGAAAAAAGGGCCGCTGCCCGGCTTGTCCGCCCTACGACACCTTCTGGACTCGTCCGTCCGGGACGTACCAGAGATAGGAAGTGACGTCCTGATATCCCAGAGAGCGGTACATATCCGCATACTCCCTCACCTGGGACTCATAAGAAGCGGTCGGGGCGCCGAACTTGAAGTCCACGATTATGATCTTGCCGTTGTCATTCACCACACGGTCAGGACGACGCGTTTGCCCGTCGGACATCATTACGGATGTTTCATTGATGACCTTGCTGCGGTCTTCAGGGAACCAGCCCAACGGGATCGTCAACTCCAGACCCGCCTTCAACATTGACCTGATATCCGTAATTTCAGCCTCATCGATCTCACCGGCATCGAAACTTGCCGACAATGCGGCTTCCAGATCTTCAGGGACAATGATTCTGGACAATATGTCGTGCAGCACCACTCCGCGAAGTCTGCCGGACGCTTCTATGCCGGTCATGCCGTCCTCCGAGAAGAAATCTCCGGCTTCCGTGCTGAATTTCAGACGTTCAGCCCCAACATCAGCATTCTGCGGGAATGAAGGATATTCATCCACGTGCACCATCTGCACCACATTTTTCGTCTCCTCACTCTTGTCCTTCGGAAGTGTTGCAGGCAAGCCTTTGCGGTATCTTTCCCCGCCTTCAGGAATCTCAGTTTCTGCAGAAGAGGCCAGATGGACAAACCCGTCACCGGAGCTCTTGTCGATAATGTAGCAGTACAGTATCTGCGAGAAATTCGAGAAGTAGTCAGGTGTACCATTCTTCAAGGATTTGAAGAAAGTGTCTGAAGGACAAGAAGATATGATGGTCATTCCATACTTCGCCCTGGTTGTCGCCACGTAGAAAGTGTTGATGGCATCCACCATCTGCATCAGGTACTCGTCACGATAGCTTTCAGCGAAAAACGTTTTCTCCACGTCGGAACTCAGATTGACCTGATAGATACCACGGGAAGCGGAAGTCATTGACCCTGTCTTCATCTGCGGTCTGCACCAATGCAAACCAGGCTTATAAAGCTTCACGCCTTCCGTATATGGGAAGATGACATATGGGAATGCCAGACCCTTGGACTTGTGAATCGTCATAATCCTCACTGCGTCAGCGCCATCCGGAGAACTGATTTTCGGATCCACGCCATCCCAATACTTGAGGAAATCCGAAAGAGAATTGCCGTTTATCTGAGCCCAGTCCTGCACAACATCCATAAAAGCCTGGATATAAGGCACTTCCCCACTGAACTGAGTACCGAGAGCAGATTTCATTGACCTTATGAAATACTCGCACAGATCGACAAGCGAATGCCACTGCGCAGGCGGGTCAATGTGAAGAGACGAGGCAAGGAACGAATTGAGCTTGTCCTCCGGATTGTCAGCAAATGACAGCAATGCCACAAGACGCTTTATCACAGGGGACATCTTCACATTGAGCGAATCATCCGAAACCACAGGTATATCCGCCTCGAGAAGCGCCGTAGCTATGGACGCACCCGTATCATTGGTCCTGACGAGCACTCCTATCTCCGAATAGGAAACGCCCAGGGTCACAAGCCGCCTCACCTCATTGACCACAGCCTCAAGCTGAATGTCTGGATTTTCTTTATCTTTCAGGAAAAGCACATCCACATTGCCCTTGAACTCAGGATGCTTGGACTTCGGAGTCTGCACTACGTCAGAATAAATTTTAGAGATTCGCTTGTCAGGCAGTCCGGTCATACAGTCCAGCATCATGGCCGCATATGGGTAGAGCGAATTGTTGAACTCCACGATGGTATCTGCACTTCTCCAATTGGACAGAAGAGGCACCTGCCTGGAACCGGGGAACTGCTCCAGAAGCGTGGAATCCAGCAATTTCCAGTCTGAGCCGCGCCACCTGTAGATACTCTGCTTCACATCCCCGACAATCAGGTTTCCATTGCCTTTCGCGATACTGTCAGCAAGCAGCGGACGGAAATTGTCCCACTGTATCCTGGCAGTGTCCTGGAATTCGTCTATAAGGAAATGGTCGAACCTGACACCGAGTTTCTCGTAGATGAAAGGCGCGTCGCATCCGTCGATTATCCCTTTGAGAATAGTGTTGGAATCGTCAATGCTCAACACATTTTTCTCTCTCATAAGACCTGTAAATGAATCATTTATCTCTTTCTGCAAGCCGAGCGAGAAAATCCGTGAACGTATTGTTTCCGCGGTGAGGTACTCCTTGTAACTGTCACCGAAGAGAGCACAGAACTCTGCCAGCGGCCTCTCAAGCCATCCCTCAAACTCAGGCAGACGTGAAGCATGGTCCTTTTTCAGCCATTTTTTCTTGTCCGCCGCATTTTTCAGGAAATTGTCACTCGGAACAGGACATTTCTCCCCGCGCTTGAGGGCAGCGCATTTGCTCAGCGGTGTACCGAAGCCCCTGAAAAACAAATCGATATTCCCGTCAAGGCCCGAGACAATCTCGCCGGCAAGTTTCTTGACTTTTCCGACAAACGTCTCCACCACATCATCACATTCTTTCTTCAGAGCCTTCAAGGATTCCCTTGAGCAGAAAGCATTTTCGTCAATGCCGTATTTCTCCACCAAGTCATTGTGTTCATCATTGCGCAGAGCCTCAGCCGTATTATAGAGTTCCTGATCCAGAGAGAACTTGCCACCGCTATTGAGCTGTTCGGTCACGCTGTCAGTCAGCCAGTCGAGCAGAGATTTGCTGTCCTGGGTCAATGAATCCAAGATACGGTCAACGCTCTCAGTCACAAGCGATTTCTTGTCCAGTTCCACCTGATATGAGGCAAACTGGCCAATCTCCTTGGAGAACGCTTTCAGTGTCCGCTGGAAGAACCGGTCAATGGTGCTGACCGAAAAAGAACTGTAGTCATTCAATATGTTGCCGAGGAGTTTTTCCGCCATCCGGGATACCCATTCCTCAGTTTTTCCGGTACTTTCTCTGATACCGTCCATGTATTTGGACTTCTCCGGAGACGAAGCCAGACAGTCCAGCTCGTCGAGAATACGCTGCTTCATCTCGTCTGTGGCCTTGTTGGTAAATGTCACAGCGAGAATGTGCCTGTACGCATACGGATCACCGCTCCGCATCAGAAGTTCTATATATTCTTTGGCAAGGTTGAAAGTTTTTCCCGAACCTGCCGACGCTTTCAAAATCTGAATCATATTTTCCTCAATTAACGTCCACAAATCTTCTTGAAATCACAGTACTTGCATGTGTCACTGTCTTTGGTCCTGCGGAAATCAGTGCCCGTATCCATCATTTCCGCAAACAGGCCTTCCAGTTTTTCAGTAACCTTATCGTCAAAATCCGGGCACTCCCTGGACGAGAGGATATTCGACGCAAGCTCGGGTGAACTGAACAGACGGGGTATAGGATAAAGCACATTCAGCACGCTCTTGTCCTCGACATCCTTCTCCACGAACCGGTCGTACACAAACAGCTGCACTGCTATCTCCGGACGGTTTTTCGACTTGGTGTCAGGACTGAAAAGCGCATCCACCACACCATCGGCATTCTCATCATTGATCTTGACTTCTTTCTCATCGACCTTGCCGGTCTTGTAGTCCACTATCCTGACTTCATCATCGCGGAAGCTGTCCATACGATCAATGTAGCCCTTGAATTTGTGCCCCTTGAAATCCCAGAAACGCTCCAGCTCCAGACCGATTACCCTGAATCTGTCAGTCTTGTACTCTTCCATCAGAGCCAGATCTGTCTGGAGAGTCTTCACGACATATTTGTTGAGAATCTCCTCAAAGACCAGGTTACGGCCGGCAATCTCATCTGCATTGAGCTGACGCTTTATCAATGTCCTGATTTTAGGTCCGATGATTTCCTTCTTCTGGGACAGGAGCCACTCGATGTACTGTTTCGTGATTACCTCCAGAGGCTTCTTCACATTGGCAAGGACATTTTCCCTCGACATATCGAACTCAGCCTGCAGAGCCTCTCCTCCCTTGTAGAGGGCGAGCATAGTATCATGGAACACCGTTCCGAGCATACTGTTGTCAAGGGACTCGGAGACCTCCGTTTCCACCTTGAGACGCTTCACATAAGTATAGTAGAACTTTGCCGGACACGAAAGATACTTTTCGATGGACGAAGCCGAGAAAGTCATCTTCTTCATAAACTCCACATCCTCGTCAGTCTTCGCTATAACATCCTCACCTTCAGGGATTTTAAGGTCATATCCCACCACGGACCTGTCCATGAGCGGATACTTGTACTGGTACTCCAGCTGCTTGATGTACCGGCTTTCCTCACCGGACTTGAGCCCTTCCGTCCTGGAGTCATACAGCAGCCACACATTCTCCGCACGCTGGATCATCCTGAAGAAATAATACGCCCAGACGGCATCCTGATTCTCATAGGTAGGGAGCCCGAAGCCCTTGCGGAGTTCCGGTGGAATGAATGACGAGCTCACGCTGCGATGCGGGAAAGTACCCTCGTTGCAGGAAAGGACAATGAGATTCTTGAAGTCCAATGCCCTAGTTTCGAGCGGCCCCATAATCTGAAGTCCTTTGAGCGGCTCTCCATTGAACGGAACGGAAATGCCGCCTATCAATGACTGCAGCAGACGGGTATAAGTCATAGGCAATATACTCAGCACCTGCGACTTGAGTCTGTTCACAGAGAGGTAATACTGCTTGGCGAAATGCAGTTCGAGCTCCATTCCGTTCATTCTGGTCATCTTCGCGCCCAAGGCACTGAGGACATCCAGCTGGTACTGTGCAAATGCCTTTATCTGCTCTGCTGAAGTAGCCTTGGCATCTGTCACCACCGGCCTGAAAATCAGTTCAAACAGCTCAATTCCAGCAAAATCCGACTGAGGGATATAGTATTTTGCCGCCGTCTTGATTTCCTTCACACGCTGCCTGGCCTTACCGTCCATCATGGATGCTATGATGCCGGACGAGAAAATCGACCACACCTGCTTATGGTAGAACGCCCAGCCGTCTTTCTGCTTGCGGACATGCAGCTGGAGGGCGGATATATTGTTCATAAGACTATATATGTCACTGCCCGACATAGGATAACCCATTGTCACATTGACAGTTCCGATTTCCAGAGGAAGGGTGTTCAACACTGGGATCAACAGACTCTCATCAGGAAGCACGATGGCGGTATCTGACCAGTCTTCCTGCCCACCCTTCTTCAGTTCTGCGACAGGGGCCAACAATGAAGGAATCTGCTTGGTCTGCCCTACTGAAGACGGCACGCTCATGACGTGAATCTTCGGACCGTTTTCAGGCTCAATGACACCTGCATTGACAAAACTCCCGCCGGAGGCTTTTCCAGGGTCAATGCTGAATGCCTGTGGAAATTCCATGACATTGGATGACATGAACATGGACGCGCGGTTCATAGGATCCTGTATCATCTCGGACGAGTAATCCCAGCAGAATTCCGCAAGTGAGGCATCCCGCATTTTCCTCATTACCGCCTTCTCACATTCATTCAATGCATTGAGGCCGACGAAAATGAACTTGTCCGAACGCGGAAAGGCCGCCTTCAATATGTCACGGGCGCTTTCAGTTTTCAGACGTTCCACAAACGAGCGGTAAACCATGCCCTCGTAGGCTTTGCCTTTTTCTGTCAATGCAGAATTGAACGAGGTGTAAAGCGGATAGAGCAGATTCCATATCATAAGGAAGCGCTCTTTCACATCGGGACTCTCGGAGCCGATATTCACCGTGAGTTTTCCTCCTTTACGGAAATGCGATATGAAATTCCGTATGGCTTCTTCCTGAGTCTCAGACAGATAGGCATAATCATCCTGTATCTCCTTGAAGTCGGCGACGTTGGTGAACAGCTGTTTCGGCGAGGCCAGATACTTGTCCGTGTCATCGAAGTCGCCGAGGATGACGTCTCCCCAGAAGATGAAGTCGTCCAATGATTCCGCTTTAGGATTCAGGGCCTTGTAGCAGTCATACAGTTCCAGCAGAAGACTTACACGGTCCGTCACTGCTGACCCGCTTACTTTGTAGAAGGAATCGTTCATTGTCAGCAGTTCCGGCATCGTGAACACCTTGGACTGCGGATCGTTCTTCGCGGTCTCGGACAACCACTTCCTGAAGAAGACCATGGATCTCCTGTTCGGAAAAACAAAGCACAAGTCACTGATATTCTGCGTGTTGTAATAGTGCTCTGCTATCTGTTTCAAAAATTGCAGCATAGTTATATTATCAGTTTTATTATCCTGTTTATTATTCCGTTTTTACATATATACAAATTTAGGTGAAGAATCTTACAAAAAAACAGCATTTTTGTTCAAGAAAAAATTTGGATATTCTAAAAATGTCCGTATATTTGTAGTGCAATTTAGAGATTTTCTAAATTAGAAACTATAAAAACAACAATCACAGGCAGTTTGCTACAGTGAGTTTATCCTATAATTTACGTGTGACTGCTTAAAAAAAGGAGAATAGAATATGAAAAAGAAATTCAGATGCCTCGTTTGCGGCTATGTTTATGAAGGCGAGAACCCACCTGCAGAGTGTCCGGTTTGCCACGCAAAAGCTGACAAATTCGTAGAAATCAAGGAAGATGCTGCCAAGACTTGGGCTTGCGAGCACGTTATCGGTGTTGCCAAAGGATGCGATGCTGAGATCCACGAAGGTCTGGAGGCGAATTTCGCCGGTGAATGCAGCGAGGTCGGCATGTACCTGGCCATGAGCCGTCAGGCTGACCGTGAGGGATATCCTGAAATCGCTGAGGCATTCAAGAGATATGCATTTGAGGAGGCCGAACACGCTGCCAAGTTTGCTGAACTTCTCGGTGACATGGTTTGGGACACCAAGACAAACCTCGAGAAGAGAATCGAGGCTGAAGGCGGCGCCTGCGAGGGTAAACTTGCCATCGCTACCAAGGCAAAACAGCTGAACTACGACGCTATCCACGACACTGTTCACGAGATGGCAAAGGATGAGGCTCGCCACGGTGCAGGTTTCCAGGGTCTTTACAACAGGTATTTCAAGAAATAAGGAAATACACTTGAAAGTGTTGATGGAGGATGACTCAAAAACTTTTGGGTCATCCTCTATCTGGTTTTCTACCCCCAAGACTGCCCGAAAAGTCCTTATAGACAGAAATCACGCCGGCAGCGGCAAAAGCCCGCTCAGCTCAGGTGCTTCGCAATTCGCCGCGGGCTATGCCGTTGTCCGGCTATGAACTGGTCCGCCAGGAGCTAACTTGCAAGGAAAGTGCTCTCCTGTGTTTCCATTGACTATTGACGTTTGAGAACGCAAAGGTAGATGCCGATCAGCTGCTCGTCAAGACATATCTGTGGAGACGCCTGTAAATTTTGGAACCAATGAGCATCCCCATAAAGCCGCAAAAATCCTTGTAATCTATTGAGCTATAGATTGTTACGCTAATTTTAACTTACTATCCAATATGCTCACTCCCATAAAAAAATAGGGTGATGAGCATATTTGCATGTCACCCTAAACCTATATAATCAATTGTATATCAATTTATTATATGGTCTCACGCAGGATTCTTCGGATGCTCATTGGTTCAGAATGGTAGGGATAGCGGGCTCCGGCGAGTATAGATCCTGACGCCTGTAATTTTTTGTGTGCTGCGGAATGGGTAAAATTTACCATACTGTCCCAATTGGCCGGTAGAAGTTGCAGTCATTGTTAAAACATTGCCTGATAATGTCGCAGGTCCGAAAGAAGTCGTCATATAACCTGCAGAGTCTGAAACTCTTATTGATTTGAAATAGATTGCGTCATTCGCAATTTCTCCAACACAATTAAAGAATCCTCTTGCTTCTACTTGAGTCTCAGAGATTTTAGAGATGGTAAGTGTACCAGTGTCTGTTAATGTTCCTGAATCATTACCCCATACGACATGTTCGATGGCGCTTATTGAATATGTGCCAAGGAATTTGTCAGCGAGATTATCTGTAAATGCATCTCCTTCTTTAGAACAAGATGAGATGGTAAGGGCCAAGAAAGCAATCACGCATCTGAATATTGATGGTTGTCATAGAAATGATTATTGTGGTTATATTCATTTGTTTTCAGGTGTTTTGACTATCGGTAGGTTTTTTATGGACAAAAATATATTTCAGTTGATTTGTTAAATGCAAATCAGCATAAATACATTATCTTTGCTTAAAACGGAGGGCGTATGCAGAAGGCTGATATGATGGAAAGAGGAAATTTTGAATTGGATGTAGCCAGATTTATTGTGGAGAAAACGGATATGAGTCTGTTTCTCACTGGCAAGGCGGGGACAGGCAAGACCACGTTCCTTCGGGAGGTGGTGCGCTATACTAAAAAGAAATGTATAGTGTTGGCTCCCACCGGAATAGCCGCTGTCAATGCCGGGGCAATGACCATTCACTCTTTCTTTCAGTTCGGTCTCGGACCCTTCGTGCAGGGAGTCATTGAACCGAAATCTGATTTCAGAATCAATAAGTCTAAATTGGAACTGATACGCCATCTCCAGTTGCTGATAATCGATGAGGTGTCAATGGTCCGGGCGGATCTGATGGACCACATTGACGTGGAACTCAGACGCATCCGACGCAACAGCAAGCCGTTCGGCGGGGTTCAGCTCCTAATGATCGGCGACCTGCAACAGCTCCCGCCTATTGCCCACGGCGGAGAAGATGAACTTCTGAGACAATATTACAAGACATTGTATTTCTTCAGCAGCGCGGCGCTCAAAAGCATGAAATACAGCTGCATAGAGTTGAAGAACGTCTATCGCCAGACGGACAGGCATTTCATCGACATACTGAACCATGCCAGGAATTGCACATTGACCAGTCAGGACATTTCTGACCTCAATGCCCGTTATATTCCCGGTTTTTCGCCTAAGCCGGAAGATGGCTATATCAGGCTGATGACGCACAACAGGCAGGTGGATTATGTCAATGAAACTGAATTGGAAAAGCTTGACAGTAAGCCATATACGTTTGTGGCCGCTGTGACAGGCACGTTTCCCGAGGAGTCTTATCCGACGGCAAACAGTCTGACATTGAAAAAAGGTGCGCAGGTGATGTTCATAAAGAATGATCCGGAACGGCGTTTCATCAACGGAACGCTCGGGGAGGTCAAGAGCATTGACAAGAACAGCATTGCCGTAAGGCTGGCAGAATCGGGGACGGTAATCGATGTCGAGCCGATGGAGTGGCAGAATATCCGATACCAGTTCGACGAGGAGAGTAAAGAGATATCATCCAAGCAGATAGGCCGTTTCAAGCAGTATCCGCTGAAGGCTGCGTGGGCTATAACCGTACACAAGAGCCAGGGTCTTACGTTCGACAAGGCCATTATCGATGTGCACGCCGCATTTTCTCCGGGCCAGGCTTATGTGGCGCTGAGCCGTTGCCGTACCTTGGACGGGCTGGTCCTGAGTTCGCCGGTTTCTGCCTCTGTTTTCATGAGGGACAATGCAGTGGATGCGTATATGAACTACATCTCTAGACCCGTAGAAGAGCTCGCTTTCTCCTCTTGCTATGAGTATTTCGAGTACGAGAAAAAGCTTGAGCCAGAAGAGGTTGCGCCTGAGGCCGAGGTCAATGCTGATAAACAGAAAAAGGAGAAAAAAGAAGAACTCCGCGATGATACCGGCAAGAAACTGAATACTTTTGAATATTCGTATTGGCTTTATAACCAAGGCAATACAGTGGAGCAGATTGCTGAAAAGCGTAAGCTCAATCCTGTCACGATAGAAGGTCATCTGGCACGCTACGTGGCTTCAGGAGACATTGATGTCCACGAGTTTGTAGATGGCGATACATTGCAAAAGGTCGAAGCATATTGCATGGAACATCCCGAGGAAAAGGCATTGAAACCAATCTTCGAGCATTTCGACGCGAAGATTCCGTACAGTGTCCTGCGGATGGCCATTGCCGCTATCAGGAAAGAAATTTAAATGTACAATAGACCTACTGATCCTCCGGTGATCAGGGTTGGAGACAGCTCTATCTGCGTGGTGCTGCGTTCTCCGGATGAGATGCATTCGAACAGGAGCTTTGTGGCAAGTTTGCCCATTTCTTCGGTGGGTTGTCCAATGCGTGTAATTGCCGGGGTCATGTAGTCCATATAGACATTATTGTCGAACGCTACCAATGAAATATCTTCGGGTATTTTCAATCCTGCCTCGCGGATTGCCCGGAATGCTCCGAGCATTATGGTATTGCTCAGGGCGAAAATCGCTGTAGGCCGGTCAGTCTTGTTCAGAAGAAGCTTGGTTTCCAGATAACCGTTTTGAATCGAAAAATCATTGCCCACTACCAGAGCCTTGTCTTTGATGCCGGCCTTGTCCAATGCAGCCAAGTATCCTGCCACTCGCTTCTTGTTCGGCAGGGAATTGACCACTCCCTGGATGCAGGCTATGTTGGAATGCCCTTTCATTATCAATAGGTTGACGGCGTCAATTCCGCCGAGGTAATTGTTTGTGGTGATGTACGGCAGCATTGAATTTGAGAAATAACGGTCAATGAGAATTACCGGGATGAATTTCCGGTTGATTTCCTCGAACAGTGACGGGTCGTCGCCGCACGGAACCGCAATGATGCCGTCCACTTGTCTGGACATCAGGGAGGAAATGCCGTCCTTTTCCAGTTCTGGACTTTCTGCAGAGTCCAGGACGATGGTGGTGTAGTTCCTGTGCCGGGCTTCCTCGATTACTGAACTTGCAATGTCGGCAAAGTAAGGGTTCGCTACGGAAGGCAGCATCAGGCCGATGGTATTTGTGCGGTTTGTCCTGAGATTTTGCGCAACAAGATTCGGGAAATAATTGTTCTCCCTGGCTGCTGTCAAGATTTTTTCTCTGGTCTCCGGACTGATTCTATGCAGGTCTGCCTTCCCGCTGAGAACTCTGGATATGGTCGTTATCGAAAAACCGGTCTTGGCCGCAAGACCTGCAAGTGTCTCTTTCATGTTGGATTCTTTTTAGTGTCCGGCGCAAATATATGAAAATGTAGCGCAATAATGAAACGTTTTTGCGCAAGAAATTGGCGGAAATGGTGCAAAAAAGTTGCGAAAATGCGAACTTTCTTTGCGCAGCACCCGTATATTTGCTAAAACGATTGCGCATAATGACACAACTGATGACAAGTAAAAAGATTCTGATAATCGGAAGCAGCAATACCGACATGTCAGTGAAATCAACCAAACTTCCAAAGCCGGGGGAGACGGTGTTGGGAGATGATTTTCGCATGGGCCCCGGAGGGAAGGGCGCCAATCAGGCAGTTGCTGCCAGAAGATTGGGTGGAGATGTAACCTTCATATGTAAGCTGGGCAAGGATATGTTCGGTGAAAAAGCATTGGAACATTACCGCTCATGCGGCCTGGATGTCTCGCGCATCCTTTACTCCGATAAACCCTCCGGAATAGCATTGATAACAGTCGATTCGCTCGCAGAGAACTCTATAGTCGTGGCATCCGGTGCCAATGCGGACATCACTCCAGAAGACATCGACGCTTCTGCGGATATCATAAGGAGCGCCGGGATGCTCCTCCTTCAATTGGAAATTCCAATGCCCGCCGTCGTGCGTGCTGCAGAAATAGCCCATGAATGCGGCGTAAAAGTCGTCCTCAACCCGGCCCCCGCCACGAAGCTTCCCGAGGAACTTCTGCGGTGTGTCTCGATATTGATACCTAATGAAACTGAGGCATCTGCCATCTCTGGCATTGACATAACTGATCTCAAGACAGCCGGCAAGGCGGCTAATCTATTGAAGAGTAAAGGTGTCCGCGAGATTATTATCACAATGGGCTCCCGAGGGACAGTTGTATGTGACGGAGAGACTTCCTTTATTCCGGCCAGGAAGGTCAATGCCGTGGACACGACTGCGGCTGGGGATACGTTCTGCGGCGGCGTCTGCGTGGCATTGTCCGAAGGGAAGGATATTTATGATGCAGTCCGTTTTGCGACAGTTGCTTCTTCTATCGCCGTCCAGCGTCCAGGGGCACAGGATTCAGTTCCGTCAAGACAGGAAGTGGATTATATAATGAATAACAATTAATATTTACTGCTATGTTTATCGTCAACAGTTATTCCCTTGCTGTGGTTTTCTGCTTCATCACCATGATGTGCTGGGGCTCGTGGGGAAATACACAGAAATTGGCATCCAAGAGTTGGAGATATGAACTCTTCTACTGGGATTACGTAATCGGTATGTTGCTTTTCTCGCTTGTCATATCGTTTACTATGGGGAGTTTCGGTCAGGAGGGTCGCCCGTTCCTCGAGGACCTCGCTCAGGTCAAGATGTCCAATGTCTTGAGCGTAATCATCGGAGGCGTTATTTTCAATGCTTCGAATATCCTGCTTTCCGCATCGACATCCATCGCCGGCTTGTCTGTGGCGTTCCCGCTCGGCGTCGGATTGTCCTTAGTCTTGGGAGTTATAATAAATTATATAGGTGCGCCTAAGGGTGATCCGGTGGTTCTGTTCATCGGTGTCACACTCATCGTGGTAGCCATCATCTGTAACGGTATAGCATCAGGAAAAGTCCAGAAGTCATCTGACGAAGACAAGGCAGCCAGCCGTAAAGGCATCATGCTGGCAATCGTAGCCGGCGTGCTGATGTCCCTGTTCTACAGATTTGTGGCCAAGGCTATGGATCTCAATGATTTCGCGCATCCTGCAGATGGAATGCTCACCCCATATAGCGCTATCTTCATCTTCAGCGTGGGCGTGTTCCTCAGCAACTTTATTTTCAATACATTCGTGATGCGTCATCCGTTTGTGGGCGAGCCTGTTTCCTACAAAGCATATTTCAGCGGCTCACTTAAAACTCATCTCGTAGGTGTTCTCGGCGGTGCTATCTGGTGTCTCGGTACAGCGTTCAGCTACATCGCTTCAGGCAAGGCCGGAGCAGCCGTATCCTACGCATTGGGCCAGGGCGCTCCTATGATTGCAGCGATTTGGGGTGTGTTCATCTGGAAAGAATTCAAAGGCGGCTCCAAGAGCGTTTACGGACTGCTCTCCGTCATGTTCCTGTTCTTCATAGCCGGCCTCGGCTGCATAATAGTTTCAGGAGGAAACTGATGTCGGGTGCAATTAAGAGATATATTCATCAAATAAAATAAGAACTGTATGAGGAAATTATTACTCATGTTACTAAGCTTCACAATGGTTTCATTGATAGCTATAGGACAATCGCGGACAGCGTTTGATTTATCCGGAAAGGTAATTGCAAACCGCGATGGCGATCCTGTTGTAGGCGCTTTCGTATATGTAGAAGGCAGTAAGAATGCTACTTCTACAGACAATGCGGGGCACTTTTCAATAAAAGTACTGCCTTCTCAAAAAATTATTGTCTCAATGATTGGTTTCAAGAACAAAACCATAGTTGTCGGCAATCAAAACAACATTGAAATAGCACTTGACGAAGACAACTATCTGGATGAAGTGGTAGTAGTGGGTTATGGTACACAGAGAAGAAAAGACCTCGTCGGAGCTGTTGAGCAAATCAAGGGCGAAACCCTGAATACTAGAGCCAATTCCGGTGCCGTACGCGCTTTACAAGGTCAGATACCAGGATTGACATTGGAATTTCGTGATGGAAAACCTAATCATTCGGCATCATTGAATGTTCGTGGAGCTACCCAAAGTATCGGTTCAGGCGGTTCTACATTGGTACTTGTCGATGGTGTCGAGAGCGGCCTTGACAATGTCATTCCTGAAGACATCGAAACCATTACCGTTCTTAAAGATGCCTCTTCATGTGCAATATATGGTGCACGAGGAGCATTCGGAGTCATACTCGTGACGACCAAGAGCCCTTCGGCTGGCAAAGCCGTCGTAAAATATAACGGTTCAGTCAGTATCTTGTCCAATACCGTCAAGTATGATTATGTTACGGATCCCGTATATTGGACAGAGCAGGCTTTGGCCAGCTACGAAGGTTGCTATGGCACAACTCCAACCGGATTCAACAACTTGTTCCCATATTCGGATTCATGGTTTAGAGAACTCAAGAAGAGATATCTTGACCCTACATATGAATACTATCACGAATCCGTAGGTGTCGGGAGTGATGGAAAATATCAGTATTATGGAAATACGGACTGGTTTAGGCTTCTGTATAAGGACCACACCTACAATACTCAGCATGATTTGAACGTAAGTGGGGGCTCCGATAAGGTCAGATATTCTGTATCCGGTAAATTTTTTGATCAGAAAGGAATATACAATACTGATTATGACCACTATTGGAAAGCAAATGTTCATGCAAAGGTTGTCGCAAATGTCAAGAAGTGGTGGACAATGGAGAATGATTTCAATTTTTATAGGACATACTACAAACAGCCGGTCTTATTTCAAATTGAACAGAATGTAAAAGGCCAGATTGAACATCAGGCCTATCCGATGACTGTCCCATATAATCCTGACGGAAGTTTTACTGATGCCGCTGTATGCGTGGGTTATTCCGCATTCAAGACGGGATTAAGCTACCAATTGGATGAAGCGTTCAAACTCGGTGAAACTTTTACCAATACGTTCCATATCGTCAAGGATGTTCTTGATTTCAAGACATCATTGTCATATGCTTTCAATCAGTCAACTAGAAATAGAAAAACGAATATCTACTCCTTCAAGAATGGCCCGAATATAGAATCTTCGCGTCCGTCATGGGATTCATATGAGGAGTTGTGGACGCGTCAGGAATATATCAAGGAAGAAGGTTTCTTTACCTTTACTCCAAGACTTAAGCCTGTGCATACTTTCAAATTGACCGCTGGCTATAACATTGAGTCCCTAAAGAAACATGGAACGGTAGGGTTGGAGAGAAATCTCATCCGCGAAGATAAAGCCAATTTCAATTTGACGGAAGCTGACGTGTATTACCTGAATGATTACGGCAGTCTCGATTGGTCATTTATAGGTTTTTTTGGCAGAGTCAATTATAATTTGAAAGACAGATACTTGTTCGAAGCAAGTGCCCGTTACGATGGCTCTTCCAAGTTCCCTGCGAACTCAAGATGGGGAGTGTTCCCTTCGGCGTCATTTGGCTATAGACTGTCAGAGGAAAAATTCATGACTTGGGCAAAACCATGGTTGACGAACATGAAGTTTCGCCTTTCGGCAGGTACTCTTGGAAATGGGGCAGTTTCAGCATACGCATATACCCAGAATATGTCAATCAGTCAGTCAACTGTGTACATCGACGGAAAGAAGGTCAATACTACAAGCGCGCCAGCTCCAATTCCTGATGGACTGACTTGGGAAAAGGCTACCACCTACGATGTTGGCTTGGATATGGATTTTCTGGATGGAAGGTTGTCCTTTGTCGGAGATTTGTATAAAAAGAAAACCGTGGATATGTTTACGGTAGGAAAGACTCTCCCTGCGGTATATGGCAACAACGCCCCAAAAGGCAATTATGCTGATATGACAACCAATGGTTGGGAACTAAGTCTTGGCTGGAGAGATACATTCAAAGCAGGTTCGAAGAATTTCTCATATGGCATCAAAGCAATGTTATGGGATAGCAGATCCTTTATAGACAAGTATAATAATGAGACAAAGTTATTGACAGACTACTACGAAGGGATGGAGCTGGGTGAAATCTGGGGTATGCATGTAGTCGGCTTGTTTGAAAGCGATGCAGAGGTTGCCTCATGGGCGGATCAAAGTACCTTTTTCACGCAAAACAGACGTGGCAACAAATTCGAACCTGGAGATTTGAAATTCGAGGATGCAAATGAAGATAATTTCATCAATTATGGTAAAAACACAAAGGATGATCCGGGAGATATGAAGATTATCGGTAATACCAACCCGAGATATTGTTATGGTATCAATCTCAATGCATCGTGGAACGGTATTGGTCTCAGTGTATTTTTCCAAGGTGTTGGAAAACGTGATTGGTATCCAAGTGTAAACTCCGGTATGTTCTGGGGAAAATACGCCAGGCCATATTCAATGATGCCTAAATCGCAAATTGGAAATCAATGGACAAAAGAGGATCCTGATCCCGATGCTTTCTGGCCTAAGATTTCTTCATACATGGCAACAGATAAAAAGGGGACATTGACAAAGGTTCCAAATGACAGATTCCTTGTGAATGCTGCTTATTGCAGATTGAAGAACATTACTCTTGACTATACCTTCCCGAAGAAGATTGTCGAAAAAATGAAAATTGATGGGCTAAGGGTTTATGTCTCAGGAGACAATTTGTTGACCTTCACTCCGATGCGTAAATGGACCACGACATTTGACCCTGAGGTCATATCTTCAGGAGATTCAGATTTCAACGGTATATATAACTCACAAGGAAAAGCAGACGGCTACAGTTATCCTATGCTCAAATCTGTTACATTTGGCGTCAATCTTACATTTTAGAATAAATCCATATGAACCATAATATTTATAAATTATTAATACTCATTGCGATATGTACTGTTGCAATGACCTCGTGCGAGGACTTTCTGGATAAAACCTCTCCGTCAAAAATCCAAGCGGATGAGTGGTTCTATAATGAAAGTTCATTGGAAATCTACGCTAACGGTTTCATAGACAGTTACACGCCATCCGTAGCATCTCTCACTTATGGAGATGCCGATGCTGATTATGTAGCAAGAATAAACCAAAGCAGTTTCTATACAGGCAGTTGGACTCCAAACGATCAGGCCGGCTGGTCGATTTCAAATTGGAAACCAATTTACAACGTTAATTATTTCCTCAAACACTTGAGAGAAACTCCTGGCGTTTCCGAAGAGATTCTGAATCATTATGAGGGAGTAGGGCGTTTTTGGAGAGCTTGGCACTATTTCCAATTTGTGAAGAACTTCGGAGCAGTACCTTGGTATTCAGAACCAATTGATCCTGAAGATGACGGAATGCTTTACAAAACCAGGGACTCTAGAGAGTATGTGATGCATATGATTTTAGAAGATCTCAACTATGCTTCAAAATACTGCCTGGTGACTGACAAGTATGTTAATCATGGTGTAATTAACGGTTACATCGCAAATGCATTGAAGGCAAGGATCTGTTTGTATGAGGGTACATATCGAAAGTATCATAGTGTAGAACCTTCATGCCAAAAGGCGTGGACTACCGAATTTGAATCTGCCGATGACTTTCTTAATGAGTGCGTAGCTGCCTGCCAGTTCATCATGGACAGCAAGGTCTATTCTATCAAAAACAATGCTTCAAATGTCAATACTCAGTATAGGAAAATCTTCAATAGTGAGGCTGTAAACTATGATGAAATACTATGGGCTAGAGAGTATATCGAAGGTGTTGTAATGCATCCTACAACATGGTATTTCAACTCGGCCACTTCCGGTTCATGCTGGTCGATGACTAAAGATTTTCTGAATACGTATCTCAATAGAGATGGCAGTCGATATACTGATGATGCATCGTATAAGACAAACTCTTATTGCGAAGAACTGAACCCGAATAGGGATGCACGTATAGCCCAGACTATCATCACTCCGACATATGCAAAACTTCAAGGAGGCAAAATGTCTGAAGCCGTACCTAATTTCAATGTTACCAGAACCGGTTATCAAATTATCAAGTTCAATATTGACGACTCTTCATTGGAAAGTACCACAACGAGTTACAACTCAATTCCTGTAATGCGTTATGCGGAAGTCCTGTTGAACTACGCTGAAGCAAAAGCTGAATTGGGGCAGTTCACTGAGGATGATTGGAAAGCTACAATTGCATTGTTACGTGCGAGAGCTGGTGTAAGTGCCATTGCACCAACGGAAGCAGACCCTTACCTTGTTTCATATTTTGACAATACGGTTACAGACAAATGGCTACTTGAAATACGTCGCGAACGTGGAACGGAACTATTTATGGAAAATCTCAGGTACCAAGACCTTATGAGATGGCACTTGGGACATCTTATAGAGAGGGCGTGGCGAGGTATTTACTGCCCGGTTGGAACGGTTCAGCCTCTTAACGGCAGTTCTACCAAGTTTATCAGCATTGTGAAGAATCCGGTAGCGGCTCAAGCTAATACTCAATATATCGTCCTTTCAGATAACAAGTATGTTTCTGTAGATTCCGATGGCTGTTTGGTGTTTGAGCAAACACCTCGAGTGTGGAAAGAGAAGATGTATCTCAAACCTATACCGCAATCGGCAATTGATGTAAATCAGAACTTGTCTCAGAATGAACTTTGGAAATAAATTTGATCGATATGAACAACACTAAACATATATTTTTGATTATTATAGGTGTACTGTCAATGTCGTGTTCGAAAGACGTGGACTATGGTTTGGATAAATCACTTGCCCGTCCAGAGAATCTTGAATACGATGAAGTGAACTCTACAGACACTGATTTGTCGGTATATTGGGATGCTACTAAAGCATTGAATTCCGGCGCTGTTTCCTTTACCGTTGAACTGGTAAAAGACAAGATAGGACTAGACGTTAATCCTCCTAGTCAGATCGTTCTAAAAAGCGACGCCATAAACGATGCCGCGATATTTTCAGGATTCAAGAAAGGGCAGAAGTATCATGTCAGGGCTCGTGCTAATTATCACGATGCCAAGTATTCTGACTGGACGTGGATTATGACCGGAGACTCACTTGCAGTAATCAGATTTGGAGCAGGAATCGTCAATGAGACTGTAGATGTCGTTCAAAAGCCTTCTTCATCTCTTAATTGGGCTTCCTCCAGACAATTGGCCGTTAATTATTCAACGACAGCATTCGCTGACCGAAGCGTAGATATTACATATAACTTCAAGGTTGAATTATATAAAGATGCGGCATGTTCCGATCTTCAAGTTGCTCTTGACCTTCCGTCCTCGCTTCATGACAGGACTTTTGCAAAGATGGCTGACTTCTTTCCCGGATTTGTTTTTTCCGAATTGGAACCTGACACAGACTACTACTGTAGGGTTACATGCTATAATTCTGATAGAGGAAATCCGAGCAGTGATGTGGTAAAATATCATACACTAGCTGATGATACGGTAATGATAGGTGCTGCAGCGTCTGCAGAAGTTGGAGATATTTTGTTGTGTGAGAATTTTGACAGAATATGCTGGGGCGGTGACATGGTTCATCTGTGTGCGGGAATATCCAGAAAAGACCGTGGCACTGTAACCGCGTTCTCGTTCCCGACAGGCGATAGAACGGGAGATAAAGCGTTCAGTCTTACAGAAGTTGCAAATGAATTCAACTATTGTAAGTATCACAATGAATATGGCCTGTTCAATAGCGTGGGGAAATGTGTTAGAAACATTGAAAGTTTGAAGAGTTGGGGCCAGCTGAATGAAAATTCAAAAGCGACAAAAGGTACAATTTGTGTGCGTCCAGGAATGGTGAAAATGGGAGCTGGACAAAAATTAGGAATCTTGGCAACTCCTGAACTGTCAAGTTTGAAAGGTGATGCAAAAGTCAAGGTGACATTTGTTGCATGCAATTACAATGAGGAAAAGACAGGAGAATATGATACAAAAACGAAAGCTGTATATGTCTTGGACGGCACGACCATTGATGCCAATAATTATTTGAAACAGTATTATGGCAATGTGAACAAAACGGAAACATTGGTGGAAATGTCAGAGGAGGATTATGGTTGGCACACGTATGAGGTGACATTGGAACACGTGAAACCGACATCTAGAATTGCCATCGGGGGCACTCGCTCCGTTGTCGCTTCCGGTCAAAATCGTTTCTACCTTGATCATGTTAAAATTGAACTTATTTCGTATGAGTAGATGGTTGAATAGTTTTTTGATAATTGCATTACTTTTGAGTTGTAGTAAGGAGCCCTCCCCAGGGGAGACTCCTTCAAATGATAATTCAATAAACGGCACAGCGTTGGCAGAAGGCATCAATGCGTGCGGTTTGATAAAAGATTCTTCCACAGGTCAAGGCATACCGGGCGTGCCGGTTACGGATGGATATTCATATACGGTAACTGATAAAAATGGTGTATATCAGATGGTGGCCAATAGGTATTGTCGAAACATTTACTATTCGTTGCCGGCTGGTTACAAGGTTGCTTTGGATAGCGAAACCCACTTGCCTGCATTCTATTCTACAAAAACATTTGATTATAAGAAACTCAATAGGAATGACTTTGAACTTACGCCGGACGATTCGATGTCAGATGAATTTACTTATGTTGCAATCGGCGATCCTCAAGTTACCAACATCAGCCATGTGAACAGATATATAAATGAGACATTGGCAGACTTGAAGAGTACACTGAAAGCCAGCCAAGTTTCCGGCAAATACAAAAATGTTATTGCATGCACAATGGGCGACATAGTCCATGATACGCCGAATATGTGGACGGCCATGAAATCCGCTATGTCTGGTCTGGAGGATTATAACGGGTATTTTCCTATTTTCCAATCTATCGGCAATCATGACCACGATGCTAAGGAACGCACGCAGTATGCTGCAGTCGCTAATTATGTATCTCACTTTGGCCCCACGGATTACTCGTTAAATGTAGGGAACGTGCACATCGTTACACTTGAGAGTGTTATCTGCAAGTCAACAACGGGTAAGACATGGTCTTACAATGGTGGATTTACGGCAACGCAGTTGAAATGGTTAAAAGAAGACTTGTCTCACGTAGATAACAAGGAAAGCAAGTTGATTATTCTGAACCTGCACATTCCATTCAGGGAAGGAAAAGTAAGCGGCGGAGGGCTCATCAATAAAGACAAGTATTATGATGATGTGCTGAGATTATTGACGGAATTTCACGAGGCTCATATCATGTCCGGGCACAGGCATTTCCCTCAAAACTGGGTTCATTCCGATTATGTATGCAGAGGCGGCATGCCGATATATGAGCATATTCATGCAGCTGCTTGTGGTTGCTTCTGGAACTGTCATTCAAATTTGGATGGCTCACCCAACGCATACAGCATCTATGAAGTAAAGGGGAACAGTATAGTAAACTGGGTCGAAAAAGCTGTAGGGCATGATATGGATTTTCAAATGCGGGTATATGATGGGAATCAGGTATATGCTGGGACTAAAGGCTATGAATACACGTGGTATAATGGCGGAATAGGCGGAACATCAAACATAAAAGCCAAAGGATATTCTGCTTTAAAAGGATGTTTTGTTGCCGAACTTTGGAATGATGACGATGTGAACTGGAGGGTTGAGTTTTATCAAAACGGAAGTAAGGTGGCTGATTTGAAGCGTGTCCCAAATGGGCAGTGTTCCAATGCTTGTTCATCATCGTATTTCTTCAATGAATTAAATAAAAATGCGGGCGACTATGCGATATCAGAGAACTGTCATTATTGGTATTATAAGCCCGAAAGCGGATATCCTTCAGCTGAACAGAATTGGGAAATTCGCGCGACTCAAACTATACCATCAAGCGGAATCAAAAATGTTTACAGTGTAACTTCATTGAAAAAAGATTATGAGGGTTTTTAGGCTATTGATTAAAAAAATATTTTAACATGAAGAGTACAACGAAAATAATAATCGCCTTTCTGTGGTGTGTTTATGCCATCTGCTATAATACGCCCGTTTCTGCCCGTTCACGGCAAACTGACATAAAAAATCAACCTATCAGGATTATTCTCGACACTGATATAGGTAACGATGTGGACGATGCGTTGGCTCTGGATATGCTCTATAAATATCAGGACCAGGGAGTTGTGAAGATATTGGGCATTCTTACCAACAAGGATACCAAGTATGCTCCAGAGTTCGTGGACATCATGAATACCTGGTACGGCTATCCGAGAATTCCTATCGGAAAAATTACCGGCGGTGTTTGTCTTGACGATTATGTGAACTATGCGGAGAATGTCTGCAAACTGAACAATGAGGACGGTACACCGATGTTCAAGCGCAGCCTCAAGAGTTATGACAAACTGCTGCCGTCGCATATCCTGTACCGCAAATTGCTTGCGGCCCAGCCGGACAATTCCGTGACTGTCATTACTGTCGGCTTCTCCACTAATCTTGCCAGACTTCTGGAAACGCCTGGTGACAAATATTCTCCGTTGGCAGGTAAAGAACTGGTGGCCAAGAAGGTGCGTCTGCTTTCAGTTATGGGAGGCGACTTTATCGAGAATCCTCGTGCAGAGTTCAACATTGTCAATGACATACCTTCGGCAAAGAAGCTTTTCTCCGAGTGGCCGGGTGATGTAGCCGTTTCTCCGTTCGCAGTGGGCAAGGTGATAAAGTTCCCTGCTTCAGTGATTCAGAATGATTTCAACTGGGGAGTTCAGCATCCGATGGTTCAGGCGTATCTGCACTATCGCCCGATGCCTTACGACAGGCAGACTTGGGATTTGACCTCTGTGCTTTATGCAGTTAAAGGAGCCGCTGATTTCTTCGGAGTTTCAGAGCCGGGAACCATCACGGTTACAGATGACGGACATACCGTTTTCACTCCGTCAGAATCAGGCAAGCACGTCATCTTGTCTGTGGATAAGTCTCAGGCCCAGCGAGTTAAACAGTATTTTATCGAGATTATTACACGGAAACCAAATTCGGTGAAATAAGACTTATAGGTCCAAACTGTCTTCCCGGATTTACGACTGGAACTTGCCAAATTGGCACTTTTTAGTCGTGAATCCGGGATTAAGTTGCAATGTTTCGGTGTTATTTTCTAATTTAGAGGATTATTTAAACACTCACATAAGCGATGAAACACAAACTTTTTACATTGGCAGCTATGACTGCAGCGATATTGTCCGGGTGCTGCGGAGGCGGCTGTAAGGATGGGGAAAATTACAAGATCAGGGATGGCGTCATTGTGTTCAATGAACCGAAACCGTCTGCTGGTCAGCAGGATATGTTGCAGTTCGCGGCGGATCCGATCGATACGGTCAGGGTCGGTTTTATCGGGCTGGGGATGAGGGGATCAAGTGCAGTGTCGCGTTTTACCAACATTGACGGAACACGTACAGTGGCGCTTTGCGACCTGGAGGAAGACCGCGTGAAGAAGTCACAGAGGACACTGGCGAATGCCGGGAAGCCTGAGGCTGCGGAGTATTTCGGAGAAGACAGCTGGAAACGGCTCTGCGAGCAGGATGACGTAAATCTCGTGTATATCTGTACCCCATGGGACAAGCATGTGGAGATGGCAGTGTATGCGATGCAGCATGGAAAACATGTTGCCGTGGAGGTTCCTGCGGCTACTTCTGTTGAGGAAAGCTGG
>ENA-OOUZ01000270-OOUZ01000270.1-human-gut-metagenome-genome-assembly--contig:-NODE-270-length-29431-cov-3.462861_pt1 | contig 29431 bp, 23 predicted proteins | sample MGYA00241546_ERZ501274 | MGnify/ENA primary metagenome ERZ501274 (study PRJEB25962, sample SAMEA2042363) | human gut metagenome | biome: human gut; feature: human-associated habitat; material: faeces...
TAACTTCATCTTGATTAACTCGTTTTTATGAGTCAACCTTTTTCAGTATAATACAAGTTGCTCGAAATCAACAACTTGTCCGGAAGAAAGCGGGTTTTCACGGATAAAATCACATTCTGTGAGACAACGATTAACAGGAATAGCAGTTTGGGACAGAGTCCCAATGAAAAACATGGGGATTTAACACTATTTTACCACCTTGTAGTAATTCTCTTTGCGCGGGAGAGGTTTCGGGAGCGGGATGGAAGAATAGCCTAAGGACAATGCTCCAATTCCCATGTAGCCTTCCGGCACACCCAGTTCACGCATAAGCGACTGGCCTGCAGGAGTTGAGAACATTTCCCGCTCACGGTTTATCCAGCATGAAGCTAGACCTATGGAGTGGGCGGCGAGCATCATCGTGCCGAGGACCAGAGAGCCGTCCTGAACGGCATTGTTGTTGATTTCCGGAAGCGGAACAAAAACCAGGACTATCGTAGGCGCTCCGTAATAGGGATTTCCCTCTTTGCCCATGATTTCCGCGTTCATCCTTACAAGACGCCCGACAAGTTCCGGGGACTGGACTGCCACAATGAACGGAGACTGGAGATTTTTTCCGGTCGGGGCATATGTTCCGGCGTCAAGGACAGTCTGCAATTCGTCATCAGTAATCTGTTCCGCCTTGTACTTTCTGATACTTCTGCGACCCTTTATCGCATCCAAAACTGCATTTTCCATAATCATTCTGTTTATTGAGAAGTTGTTTTAAGATCCATGAGACTGGCCAGGAAGTCTCTCGCACCTCATATGGCGAATATAGCAACTTTCTAAGAATAACCGTCAATATTCTGTAACATCCTGCCACTTTCGATGAATGACCGGAAATCATTTTTCACGTAAAGTGTAAAAAATTGGAACAAAGTGGAATAAATTGTAAAAGTTTCACTATATTTGCGAGGAAAGGGCGGACTGTATCCCTGCACGCGTCGAACCGTCAAGTGAAGCAGCCCGGCCTGAAAGCGTGAAACCCTATTACCGATATTTGAAATGATGACATTCATCGGAGAATATACCGCAAAGACAGACGACAAAGGAAGAATTGTTTTTCCTTCGGCGTTCAAGTCGGTATTGCCTGCCGAAGGAGACATGCGTTTCGTTCTCAAGAAGGACATCTTCGAGGACTGCCTCGAAATGTACACCTATGAAGAGTGGGAGCGACAGAGCATGGAAGTCAAATCAAAGCTTAACATGTTCAACAGGGAGCACGCCGCTTTTTGGAGAGAATATATGAGAGACAGAGCCGTAGTCGAGCCTGACGGCAAGATCGGCAGACTCTCGATCCCCAAGAAGCTATTGGAATCAATTGGTGTAACCAAGGAGGTTGTGTTCTCTGGCAACGACTATAAGATCGAAATCTGGGCCAAGGAGAAATTCGAGGCCAGTCGCATTTCCAACGATCAGTACATCGCTCTTGCCGAGAAGATCTCTCAGCAGTAAAACAGGAGCAATGTCAGAATATCATACACCGGTGCTTTTGGACGAGAGCGTTTCAGCCTTAATCACCAATCCTTCAGGAATATACATAGATGCCACATTCGGAGGCGGTGGACATACCGCTGAGATTCTTTCACGCTTGTCTCCATCGGGAAGAGTCATCGCCTTCGATCGTGACAGCGACGCGATAGGCAACAGGATCAATGATCCGAGACTGATTCTCATCCGCGCCGACTTCAGATACATTCACAATTTCGTAATGTCCAAGACGCTGGAAGGTGCTGTCGGAGAATTTGACGCATCATCATCCGACCTGCAGGAATGCGCCAAAGTGGACGGCATTCTTGCAGACCTCGGGGTCTCTTCGCACCAGTTCGACACCGCGGAGAGAGGCTTTTCATTCAGGTTCGACGCCCCGCTGGACATGAGGATGAATACAGAGGCGGCATTGACAGCGGCAGAAATCGTGAACAAGTATGAGCAGGCGGACATCGAGCGGATACTGAGACTGTACGGCGAAGTGGACAATGCCAGAAAAATCGCAGGCCTGATAGTTTCCGCACGCAATGCCGGAGAAATCCGCACTACAGGAGAGCTGGACAAGGCCATAGAGCCCGCACTTCCCGGATTTGCCAGCCACAAGGTGCTCGCCAAGATATATCAGGCGCTGCGCATAGAGGTAAACCACGAGATGCGTTCACTGGAAAAGTTCCTGTCCGGGGCTGCGGAATCATTGAAAGAAGGCGGTATCCTTTCAGTCATCACCTATCATTCGCTCGAAGACAGGATGGTGAAAAACTTCATCAAGACCGGCAATGTCCAGGGCGAGGTGAAGAAGGATTTCTACGGAAACATCCTCGCGCCTTTCAAATCATTGACAAGAAAACCTGTGCTGCCGCAGGAAAGCGAAATCGCATCCAACACGAGGGCGAGAAGCGCTAAACTCCGGGTAGCGGAAAGAGTCGAGGAGGGGCAATGATATGAAACTGAGAGACTTCGGAAAGAAATTGAAGGACTTCGTGATAGATTCCCTTCGCGGCGAACTGCCGGTAAGACTGGGTGCTGTAAAATACTTCTTGTCTTACACTGCCCTGTTTCTGATGGTATGGCTGATGATATTGGTCAAGATCGGCATTGAAGGGACATTCGGGCGTGTGGAGAAGAACAAGGCTGTCCTCAACGAGCTCAAAATCTACCACACCGAGAAGATGGTGCAGCTCGCCAAGATGGGCAGAATGTCCACCGCATCGGAACTCCTGAAGGAAAAGAATTCCACAGTGGGTTTCCCGGTAAAACCGGCGGACAGGCTAGATGCCAAAGAGAAAAACTGATGAGGAGACGGCTATGAAAGAGAACAAAGAGAGAGAAAGCAATATCCTCAGAGTAATGTACGTGATATTCTGTGTTACCTGCATATGGATTGCAGCACGGATCGTGTACCTGCAGTGCAACTTCATTGACAGCGACCCTTACCTGAAATTTTTCCGCGCAAAGAGCAGGAAAGTGGTGGCGGAACCTACTCGAGGAGCCATATTGTCATCTGACGGAAGACTGCTGGCCATATCCGTACCTATGTACCAGATTTATATGGACTGCACCGTCAGGAAAGAAGAATTTTCCGCCAGAGACAAACACGGGAAGCTGATTGACAAGCATGGAGAGGAGCACGAAGAGGAGTGGAGAGCATCAGTCGCCGACCTTGCCAAGGGCCTGTATGCCATCTACGGCAAGAGCAGCGAATATTGGAGAGCCACCATCCTCAACGAAAGGAACAAGGGAAACAAATACCTGAAAATCGGCGGCACGATAGACCATGAGACGCTGCAGAAAGTGAAGGCCCTGCCTCTTTTCAACCAGGGCGGCAACAAGGGCGGCATCATCGTGACCAAGAAAGACACCAGACAGTACCCTTATGGCTCGCTCGCAAGACGTGTCATCGGCTATGTGAAGGACAATGACAAGTCCAACGGGAACAATGCCATCGGACTCGAGGGCAAATACAACTACATCCTCCACGGAACAGACGGATACCGCTGGACCAAGAGAAGCGACAAGAGCCAGATTACCAACAGGGACAGTTCCTGGGTCAATGCGAAAGACGGATACGACATACGGACCACCATTGACATTGACCTTCAGGACATTGCGGACAATGCAATGCGCAAATACCTGAAAGAGGAGACGGTGATCGAAGGCGGCTGCGTGGTAGTCATGGACGTGAAGACCGGAGCCATCAAGGCGATGGTCAATCTCGTGAGGGACAGCACTTCAGGGGCATTGAACGAAACCTACAACTATGCTATCGGACGTCGCGGAGAGCCGGGTTCCGTATTCAAGACTGCAACCCTGATGAGCGTAATGGAAGACTACAGGGTGAAGCTTTCTGACGAACTGGCGACCAACGGCGGAAACCTTCCGTATTTCGAGGGAAAGAACGGAGACAGCCACATTAGGGATTACGAGAGGACTACGCACAAGAAGACGATGTCCGTACTGCACGGATACGAGATTTCCTCCAACTACATTTTCAGGAAACTCGCGATGGACCACTATACGGACAATCCGAAGAAGTTCATTGACAATCTGTACATGTACAAGCTCGGTGAAAGTTACGATTTCGACCTGAACGGATTTGCTTCCCCGTATATTCCATCCCCTGAGAACAGGAACGAGTGGAGCGGTACCACCCTCGGGTCAATGGCGATCGGCTACTCCGTGAGCGTAACGCCGCTGCACACACTGACATTCTACAATGCCATAGCCAACAAAGGCAAGATGATGAAGCCTTACCTGGTGGAGGACATCGAGGAGAACGGAATAGTAAAGGAGAAGAAAGGGCCTTCCGTGCTGAACGGTTCAATCTGTTCAAAGGCTACTGCAGACAGCATAACGGCAGGTCTGATGCAAATCGCCAAGGAAGGTACAGCAAGCAAGATGAAGGGTGCGCCTCTGACTTTCGCGGGAAAGACAGGAACGTCCCACATCGTGTTCAGTGCGGGGAAAGGAAAAAAGGCTTCATACAAGTCAGGACCTGACCAGGCGAGAAAATACCAGGCGTCAATCGTAGGATTTTTCCCTGCAGAAAACCCTGTCTATTCGGCGATTGCAGTAATATACACCCATCCGACACGCCGCAGCGTATATGGAGGAAACATCCCTGCGCGTATTCTGCGCGAGATAAACGAGTACCTCTACACGGCCGACAGCAGATGGGGCAAACTGATTGAGAAAGAAGGAGATATGCCGGTGATGTCCATGGATACGCCGAGGACCGCGAAGAACGGAAAGGTTCCGAACCTGAAAGGACTCGGTCTGATGGACGCCATCTACGCGATAGAAAATGACGGTTACAGATGCCTGTATTCAGGAATCGGCCACGTGGTGAGCCAGAGTCCTGCCGCAGGTTCGACATTGGCCGCCGGAGAAAAGATTACAATCAGGCTTGAATAGAGGCCTGGACATGATATTGTGAAGGATATGAGACTTGAACAGATAATCGGCAACTGCGGAGCAATCGACTGCCGCGGAGACATGAAAAAGGAAATCAGCGCGATTTGCAGCGACTCCAGGAAAGTAGTCCCGGGGTCAATGTTCATTGCCGTAAAAGGCTACGCAAGCGACGGCCACCGGTTTATCGGCTCGGCACTTTCCGCAGGCGCCACAGCCATAATGTATGAGGACAGGCAGGAGCTCGAGGCTCAGGTCAATGCCATGGAAGGCAAAATCTCCACAGATGAGATCGCATTTGTGCAGGTTGCCAATTCCCGCCACGCCGAAGCTATGGCAGCAGCTGACTTTTATGGTAATCCGTCCCGCGAACTTACTCTCGTAGGAATCACAGGGACCAACGGCAAGACGACTACCGTCACCCTGCTTTACCACTTGTTCAAGGGGCTGGGATATGAATGCGGACTACTTTCCACGATAGCCAATTATGTGGGAGACAGGCGTCTGGAGACGGCCAACACTACCGCTGACCCTATCACCATCAATTCCCTGCTCCGTCAGATGGCGGATGAAGGATGCTCCTACTGCTTTATGGAAGTGAGCTCCATCGGAATGGAACAGGAAAGAGTTACCGGACTGAAATTCAAGGCCGGCATATTCTCCAACCTCACGCACGACCATCTGGATTACCACAAGACATTTGCAGAGTATCTCAGATGCAAGAAACTGTTCTTCGACACATTGCCTTCAGACGCGTTCGCCATCACCAACATCGATGACAAGAACGGAATGGTGATGGTCCAGAACACAAAGGCGAAGGTAGTGACCTACTCCTGCAGAAGCATCGCCGACCACACTTGCCGGATTATCGAAGAAGGATTCGACGGGATGCAGCTCAGAATCGACGGCCAGGAAGTATGGACCAGACTGATCGGACAGCACAATGCCTACAACCTTCTCGCCATCTACACTGCCGCAATATGCGTGGGAGCAGACCGTGACGAGGCATTGGTCCAGCTCAGCAGACTGGAATCAGCGAAAGGGCGTCTGGAGACTCTCCACGGCCCTCACAAGCTCGCTGTCATCATTGATTATGCACATACTCCTGACGCGATGGAGAATGTGCTGAAGACGCTCAGGGACATTGGCCCGAAAAAACATATCATCTGCCTTTTCGGCTGCGGCGGCGACAGGGACAAGACCAAGCGCCCGGAGATGGCACAGGTGGCAGAAAAATATGCTGACAGAATCTTCGTGACATCCGACAACAGCCGTACCGAGAAGACGGAAGACATATTGGAGGATATACGCAAAGGCTTCAGCCAGAAAGGATTGGCGAAGGCATTGTTCATTTCCGACAGGAAAGAGGCCATCCGCACCGCGATAACGCTCGCACCGGAGGGAGCAGTGATTCTGCTGGCCGGAAAAGGGCACGAGACATATCAGATCATAGGTACCGAGCATCTCCACTTCGATGAGCGGGAAATAGTAGAAGAAGTATTCAAATCAATGGAGGAGCAGATATGATTTACCACCTGTTCGAACTGTTGTCAGACTACGACATACCTGGACAGAGGCTGATGGGCTACCTGTCATTCAGAGCGATGCTTGCATTCGTTACGGCAATGCTGATATCGTTCTTCGCCGGACGGAGAATCATCAGATGGCTTCAGAAAAAGCAGATTGGCGAGACGATCCGCGATCTCGGACTCGAAGGTCAGATGCAGAAGAAGGGCACCCCGACTATGGGAGGTGTCATCATCCTGCTTGCCATCCTGGTGTCCGCCCTGCTTTTCTGCGACTTGACCAACATATATACCCAGCTGCTGATTTTCACCACTGTATGGTGCGGCGGAATCGGTTTCGCCGATGATTATATAAAGGTGTTCAAGCACGACAAGGAAGGCATGAGCGAAAGAGGAAAGCTCATTCTGCAAGTAGTGCTGGGCTGTATAGTCGGTCTGACAGTGTGCTTCAACAACGATATTGTCATAAGAGAGAAAGTCCGCATTGAAGCTGATGCCGACAGCACCCATTATCTGCCGCAGGGAAGCGAGGACGTGGATGTGGACAGCGAGACCATTGTCAGCCAGAGCGGATGGAAGATGGAGAATATCATAAAGAGCACCAAGACTACGCTTCCGTTCATCAAGGCCCACGAATTCGACTACAAATGGCTGTCGCCGTTCAGCGGCAAATGGGGATGGTACTGCAAATGGGCCATCTATGTGATAATGATAGTTATAGTCATCACGGCCTGCTCGAACGGAACCAACCTCACTGACGGAATGGACGGACTTGCCGCGGGCACATCCGCGATAGTGGGCATTGTGCTCGGCATATTGGCATGGCTGAGCGGCAACCTCATAAACTCCAACTATCTGGATATCATGTATATACCGGGGACGGGAGAAATCGCGGTATTCATGTCGATATTCGTAGGCGCCCTGTTCGGTTTCCTGTGGTACAACTCCTATCCGGCTCAGGTGTTCATGGGTGATACGGGAAGTCTTGCCATCGGCGGCATCATCGGTGTCAGCGCCATTCTCCTGAGAAAAGAGCTTATGCTCCCTGTACTGTGCGGTATTTTCTTCGTGGAAAGCCTTTCTGTGCTGATACAGCGGTTCTGGTTCAAGCGTACGAGGATCAAATATGGAACCGGGCAGAGAATTTTCAGGATGGCGCCGCTGCACCACCATTATCAGAAGGTGGGGATACCGGCCAAGATACAGTGGCCGAGCCACCCGATACCTGAGGCGAAGATCGTGACGAGGTTCTGGCTTGTGGGGCTGATCCTGGCAGTCGCCACGCTGGCCTTGCTCAAGATAAGGTAGTCGGTTTACCGACCGCGACCGGAGGGAAGCGAAATGGCCCCCGGGGGCAGTCCGGAGGACGGGGGTACGATGGCGGAACAATTCGCGCATGGTACACCGCTCTGACGAGAATGAAAGTTTAGAACATTGAAAAACAGCATACGATATGGACAACAAAAAGCGAATTGTAGTTTTAGGCGGAGGGGAAAGCGGAGCGGGCGCTGCGGTGCTCGCCAAAGTGAAAGGTTTCGACGTATTTCTCTCTGACAAGGGAGCGATCGCCAAAGAACACGCTGAACTTCTGAAGAAATGGGACATTCCTTTCGAAGAGGGCCATCACACTGAGTCATTGATACTCAATGCTGATGAGGTCATAAAGAGCCCGGGAATTCCGGACACCGTCCCTATGGTCAGGAAGATCACCGAAAGCGGCATACATATCATCTCAGAAATAGAATTCGCAGGCAGATACGACACCGCGAAGAAAATATGCGTAACCGGAAGCAACGGTAAGACCACGACAACCTCGCTGATCTACTACCTGCTCAAGGAGGCCGGACTCAATGTAGGTCTCGGCGGCAACATCGGCAAGAGCTACGCATATCAGGTGGCCACCGAGCATTTCGACTACTACGTATTGGAAATCAGCAGTTTCCAACTGGACAACTGCTATGAATTCAGGCCGGACATCGCCATCATCACGAACATAACTCCGGACCACCTCGACCGCTACGGCTATGATATGGAAAACTACGTCAGAGCCAAATTCAGACTGGTCAGGAATCTCCGTCCAGAAGACTGCTTCATATTCGACTCGGACGATGAAATCACCATCAACCATCTGGACAAGATTGTGCTCGAAGCCAAGAAACTGCCTTTCACTCAGAAAGATACAGTCGAGCAGGGCGCTTACCTGAAGGATGACACCATCGTCGTAAAATACGAAGATGACGAGTGCGACATCTTCCTGAGAGACCTCGCCCTCGGCGGGAAACACAACATCTACAACTCGATGGCTGCTGCGCTCGCCGCCAAGGCAAGCGGCATTGACAATGAAATAATCCGCAACTCACTCTCCACTTTCGAGCCTATCGAGCACAGACTCGAGCCGGTTCTCAGCGTGGGAGGAGTGCTTTATGTCAATGACTCGAAAGCGACCAATGTGGACGCAGCCTGGTATGCGCTCGAATGTCAGACAAGACCGGTAGTATGGATTGTCGGAGGAACTGACAAGGGCAACGACTACGAAGTCCTGAAAGACCTCGTGAAAGAGAAGGTCAAGGCCATCGTATGCATGGGAAAGGACAACCGCAAATTCCACGAAGCCTTCGAAAGCATTGTCGGAAAAGAAAACATGAAGGACACACTCTCTGCTGACGAGGCAGTGAAAGTATCAGCATCCTATGCAAAAGACGGGGATGTGGTACTGCTGAGTCCTTGTTGCGCAAGTTTCGACCTTTTCACCTGCTATGAGGACAGGGGCGAAAAGTTCAAGGCTGCTGTAAGAAACCTGTAAGGACAGAAGACGTTATGGGCATTGCAAAGAAACGGAATAACGGGCTGCTGGAGCGGCTTAAAGGGGATAAAGTCATCTGGGTGATTCTCTTCGGACTCATTTTCATATCACTCTTGACGATTTCATCCTCCACATCCCAGCTGGCCATCAGCGAGCACGGCTCCAGAATCGATTATGCGGTAAAGCAGATGATCACCATCTGTATCGGCATGACAGCTTTGCTGCTCATCTACTATTTCTGCAATGTCGGAGTATTCTGGTTCTTCTCACGATATTGCTTCTGTTTGTCCGCATTCCTGCTGAACCTTCATCTCAAGATTCCGAAAGTCTTCGAGGCTGCCCCCATCAATTCCGCATGGCGCGTCATCAAAGTCTTCGGTCTGCAGCTGCACGTGTATGAATTCGTGAAAGTATTCATGATAATGTACCTGGCATGGGCGATGCAGGCATTGAAGGACGGAAAGACCACATTGGCAAAGAAACTGGCGAAGAAGCTGCAGTTCGAGTGGCTCGGCACCGAAGCCGGAGAGCGCTACTTCTACATCATATTCCCTATCGCTTTCGTGTGCCTGATGGTAGCCGGAGGCGGCTTTTCCAGCACACTGATAATCGGAGTGATACTGTTCTTGACCGCCATAATCGCAGGTCTCGAGAAGAAGTATATCTGTCAGATGATCCTTATCGGGGCCGCAGGTGCGTCACTTATATTTGGCACATACTACATTTCCGGCGGCAAATTATTCACCAGGGTCGGCACAGTCATAAGCAGACTGGAGAACCGCGATCCTCTGAAAGAACTTCACGCCAGCAAGCAGGGCACATTGGAATTCCAGAACATCCTGGATGACAACATGCAGGAGATAAGCGCGAAAATTGCCATAAGCGAAGGCGGCCTGTTCGGCAAGGGGCCTGGAAACAGCACACAGAGATATGTCGTGGCGGTGATGTACGAAGACTACATGTATGCCTTCATAGTAGAAGAATATGGCCTGCTGTTCAGCATATTCATAATGATATTGTACGGCAGTCTGATTGCCCGGGGAGCGGTCATAGTGCGATATTGCGACAATCGCTATGTGAGGACACTGATTGCCGGACTGATTCTTCTGATATCCGGCCAGGCGCTTTTCCATATGCTTGTCAATGCTGATGCACTGTTTTTCCACACGGGACAGACACTCCCGATGGTAAGCTACGGAACCAGCTCTTTCCTGGCAATGAGTATCGCATTCGGAGTCATACTGTCTGTCAGCAGGATGGCCCAGGACAAGCTCCAGGAAGAGAACCGGCAGAAGGAACTCGCTGCAGCCGCAGAAAACGGCACGACTGAAGACAGCGAGGCGGAAAATGAACCAAAAACGGATGAATGATGGAAACGAAAAAAGCATTGAGAATCATAATCAGCGGCGGCGGAACGGGCGGACACATATTCCCGGCCATATCCATCGCCAACAAGATGAAGGAACTCTGCCCTGAAAGCGAAATACTTTTCGTGGGTGCTGAAGGCAAGATGGAGATGGAAAAGGTTCCGGCGGCAGGTTACAGGATTATCGGGCTGCCGATTGTGGGGCTGCAGCGCAAACTCACCCTCCACAATATCGTCAATGACCTCCAGGCCCCGTTCAAGGTAATAGCCAGCATATGCAAGGCCGGCAAGATCATCCGTGAATTCAAGCCGGACATCGCAATCGGCGTAGGCGGATATGCCAGCGCTCCCCTGCTGATGGCTGCCGAAAGGGCCGGTATCCCGACATTGATACAGGAACAGAACGGCTTTGCGGGGCTGACCAACAAGATTCTCGGCAAGAAAGCCGGCAAGATCTGTGTCGCATATGAAGGCATGGAAAGGTTCTTCCCAGCCGACAAGATAGTCATGACAGGCAATCCGATCCGCAAGGAAATAGTGCCGCCGACAGAGCAGATGAAAGAGGAGGGCCTCACATATTACGGCCTTGACGCCAGTAAAAAGCACATTCTCATTACCGGCGGAAGCCTCGGAAGCGGGACATTGAACAAATCCGTCCAGAACTGGATCAATGACGGCTGTCCCGGCGGTGAAGGCATTGAGATCCTGTGGCAATGCGGCAAATACTACAAGAGCGCGACTGACAGGTTCATGGAAGAAGCGGCAGCCCAAGGCAAGGGAGGAGCGACATTGAAATACATCCATCACAGCGACTTCATCGGCCGCATGGACCTGGCCTACGCGGTAGCTGACGTAGTGATTGCGCGTTCCGGCGCCAGCACGGTCTCAGAACTCTGCGCCGCACACAAGGCAGCCATCTTCGTTCCGTCGCCCAACGTGGCCGAAGACCACCAGACGCACAACGCAATGGCCCTCGTGAGGAAGGACGCAGCTATGCTCGTGAAAGACGCCGAGGCGCCAGAAAGACTCCTGCCGACCGCTGTCGCGCTGCTTTCGGACAATGAAAAGATAGAGTCAATGCAGAAGAACATTGCAAAACTGGCAATGACCAGGGCAGCCGACATCATTGCAGAAGAGGCATATAAACTAGTCAACAGATAAGCATTATGGCAACAAGATACAAGAACATATATTTTATCGGAATCGGCGGAATCGGCATGAGCGCCATCGCCAGATATTTCAAGTTCAAGGGCCTTAACGTAACGGGCTACGACAAGACGGAGTCCGAATTGACCGACGCCCTGCAGAAAGAAGGAATCGACGTACACTATGAGGACAACACGGACTTCATCCCGAAAGATGTGGAAAACACGCTGGTAGTCTATACGCCTGCCATCCCGCATGACATGGGCGAACTCGTGTATGTCCAGGAGCACGGCTACAAGGTCCTGAAACGCTCCAAGGTTCTGGGAGAAATCACTGACGGAGAGCGTTGCCTCGCTGTTTCGGGAACACACGGCAAGACCACTACAAGTACATTGACGGCACATATTCTGAAAGAAAGCGGCGAAGGCTGCTCAGCATTCCTGGGAGGAATTTCCAAGAACTACGACACGAACCTGCTCATGAGCCATACGGATACCGTGGTCGTGGAGGCGGACGAATTCGACCGTTCCTTCCTGCAGCTTCACCCTGAAATCGCCGTGATTACGGCCATGGACGCTGACCATCTGGACATTTACGGTGACCTCAACCACGTTCATGAGGCGTTCAAGGCATTCGCGTCGCAGGTCCACGGCACCGTCATCGCGAAACTCGGTCTGGACATCACTCCGGCAGACACATCTGCCAAAATCCTCACCTACCATTACAATGACAGTTCCGCTGATTTCTACGCCAGGAATCCGAAGCCGGACAGCCTCGGCTACTTCAGTTTCGACCTGGTTTATCCCGGAGGAGTCATCGAAAATATAAAATGCGGCACGCCGGGATGGGTCAATGTAGAGAACAGCATTGCTGCTGCGGCCATCTGCCTGACATACGGCATCAATCCAGAGAAAATACGCAAAGCGATCGGGACTTTCCAGGGCGTAAAGCGCAGACTCGACATTCACCTCAACACAGAAAAGCTCTCATACATAGACGATTACGCTCACCATCCGAAAGAGCTGAGCACGGCCATAAGTTCGATGAGGGACATTTTCCCGGGAAGAAAGCTGACCGCGGTTTTCCAGCCTCACCTCTTCACCCGCACCCGCGATTTTGCTGACGGGTTCGCCGAGGCACTAAGCAAGGTGGACAAGCTCATCCTTCTGGACATTTACCCTGCAAGGGAAGAACCGATACCGGGAGTCACCTCCGAAATCATCTTCGACAAGGTCACCGCTCCTGAAAAAGTGCTGCTGAAGAAAGAAGAGCTGATGGATTACCTGGCCAAAGAGCCTCTCGACGTGCTCGTCACCTTCGGTGCAGGCAACATTGACAGATTCATCGGACCGATAACGGAACTGCTGAGAAAGAGACTGTAAAGATGAATTTCAAGGCCCACATAAAATACATTGTCGCAGGACTGCTGCTTGCGGGCATTGCCGGAATACTGTTCGTTTCCGGAAGGGAACACCATGCCGGAATTCAGACGACCACATGTTCTTCTATAGTGGTCGAATTCAGCGACGACATGAATTTCATCAATGCTGACGACGTGAAGGGCTACATTGCCAAAGGCTATGGAAACTGCTCGGGAAAAAGGCTCGGAGAAATAGATCTCGGCAAAATCGAGGAGGTCCTGGACAAGAAGAGCGCAATAAAGAAAAGTGAGGCCTACACCACAACAGACGGCACATTGCACGTAATGATTTCGCAGCGGAAGCCGGTCGTGAGATTCGTTTCCGACAAGGGAGGATGGTACGCAGACGAGACCGGATTCATATTCCCGCTGCAGAAGAAGTTCACTTCAAGAGTGCCTATTGTGGACGGGGCCATTCCGCTGGATATCAGCAGAGACTACAAGGGTCTGCCGAAAACGAAATACGAAAAGGCCTGGGTGGAAGGCATCCTGGCGTTCGTGCAGTATCTTAACGAGAACAGGAAATGGCGCGATGCCGTGGCGCAGATTCACGTGGAAGGAAACGGGCATCTCGTGATCGTCCCGAGAAACGGACGCGAGAAGTTTGAAATCGGACGGCCGGATGAATTCAAGAAGAAGTTTGCTAAAATCGAAGATTATTATAAATTTATCGTGCCTGAGAAAGGGGCTGACGCATATACCAAGGTCAATGTATCTTTCGACGGACAGATAGTTTGCAGAAAATAAAGAACTCTAATATGGAAACAGATAGAATCACTGAAAGAATTATAGCAGCCGTGGATATGGGCTCCAGCAAGATTTCGCTCGGAGTGGCGCTGGTAGAAGGAAACAACACGAAAATTCTGTTCCACAGATCGCTTCCGTCAGACGGTGTTGTCGGAAGTGAGGTCATAAACCCTACCAAGGCCAAAACAGTTCTCGGAAAACTCATCAGACAGGCTGAGGAAGAACTGAGCATCAAGATAAAGCAGGCGGTAGTGGCATTCCCGAAATGCAATATCCGTAAAATGGATGCCACAGGGACAATGAGCAGGAGCAATCCTGAAGACTGCATCTGCGAGGAGGAGGTCAATGCCACAAAGGACCTTGCCGAAGTGAAACTGGAAGAACAGATCAGCAACAAAGAACGCATTTACGGTGCGATAGCCCAGTCATTCTCGACAGACGACTACATCCAGCAGATAGAGAACGACATTATCGGCATGACCGGCGAAACGCTGACCGGCAATTTCAAGGTGTTCATCGGCAGGAACACTCCTGTAACCAATCTCACCAGGATGTTCAATGAATTGGGCATCGGCATTGCCAGGGTCTATTTCGCTCCGTTGGCCAGCGCAAGAGCGGTGCTGACTGAGGACGAGACCAACAACGGCATTGGCCTTATAGATTTCGGAGCAGGTTCGACATCCATAAGCATTTTCAAGAAGAAGGTCCTGATAGACTATTACGGAATCCCGTTCGGCGCCGGCAACATAACAGGGGACATAAATCTGGAATGCGGTCTGACTGAGACACTTGCAGAGAATCTCAAGAAGGGCTACGGCGGATGTCTCACGGAAAATCTTACCAGCATCAATGACAAGACTCTCCAGATCGAGACGGAAGACCAGTCCCCATATATCCAGGTTCCTGTGAATTATCTTTCTGAAATCATCACGGCAAGGGAGCGTGAAATCATCGACGCAATGCTCTACGAAATTCAGAGAAGCGGCACTACCCGTGACCTGAGAAGAGGCCTGGTGATTACCGGTGGCGGTTCCGAGATGCTGAATCTTACCGCATTGGTCAAGGAAATGTCAGGATATATGGTAAAGAAGGGTGCTCCGCGTCACAAGTTCGTGGCGACAGGAAATGAGAGCATTTTCAAAAGTGACTCCTGCGTACTTGCAGGTATGATTCTGCTCGCAAGAGATGAAAACATCAACTGCGGACTTTATGAGGCCATTGAAGAGACTCCTGCTGAGCCGGCAGAAGCAATTCCGGTCATGCCTGGTGACGATACAGTAAACAGCATTGACACCGACAGCACGGAAACTCCTGATACAGAGAAGACTGGCGAAATCCCTGCTGCAGAAACCGGGACTCCGGAACCGAAAAAAGAGGAGAAACCGAAAAGAGAGGAGAAGCCGGAAAAGGAGGAGAAGCCTAAGAAAGAGGGAATGTTCGAGAGATGGAAAAAAAGCTTCACGCTCAAGATCAGCAACATTAACAATGAAATCAACAAGGAGAACAAGATATGATGGACGAGGTTACTGAGATATTACCGACCGACTGGAAGCCGGAGAACTCAATGATAAAGGTAATCGGTGTCGGAGGAGGCGGCTGCAATGCAGTCACATACATGTACAACCAGAAGATCCAGGGTTGCAGTTTCATTGTCTGCAACACTGATTCCCAGGCACTTGAAAAAAGCAATGTCCCTATCAAGATTCCTCTTGGAGACGGTCTGGGCGCAGGAACGAAACCGGACAGGGCGAAAATTGCCGCGTCGGAATCACAGGAACTGATCGCCAAGACCGCATTGGACAACGGTACCCGTATGCTGTTCATAACGGCCGGACTCGGCGGAGGAACAGGCACGGGAGCATCACCGATCATCGCCAAGATGGCCAAAGACAGAGGTATCCTGACCGTGGCTGTAGTCACCATTCCGTTCAAGGAAGAAGGGCGACTGGCCATGGCCAAGGCCAATGACGGTATCCTCGAACTCAAGCGGCACGTGGACAGCCTGCTGATAATCAATAACGAGAAACTCTATTCATGCTTCGGGACCATGCTTCTCCAGGAGGCCTGGCCTAAGGCGGACGAGATTCTCGCCACGGCTGTCAGAGGCATTATCGAAATCATCAAGAAGCCGGGCTTCATCAATGTCGATTTCCAGGATGTCATCACAATGATGAAAAACAGCGGAATGGCACTGATGGGCTGCGGTACGGGCAAAGGCAAGAACAGACTTGAAGATGCTGTAAAACAAGCACTTGTCTCCCCTCTGCTGAACGATTTCGACCTCAAGACCGCGAAGAACAGACTGATCAATATCACTGTCGGACGCAATGACAAGGGCCTCACGATGGAAGAACTCAACGCCATCAGCAAACTTGTGGCCGAATATACCGGCGAAGTGGAGAAATCCAAACGCGGCATCATTATGGATGACGACCCCGAGTTCGGTGACACGGTCCGCATCACAGTCATCGCCACCGGCTTCCAAGCGAACATTTCGGAGATAACAGGAGGCGATTACGGTAAGATCATCCCTATCCCGAAGGATTTCACCTATACGGATGAATACACGCCACAGTCAGGCGAGATTTCACTGTCAAACGATACGGAACCCACATTCACCAAGATAGGAACAGGAACAAACGTGAACTGCCCGCATTTCCATTATGATTCTGTCCCGGTCCTGGTGGTGGAACCGGGCACCGACACAAGTGCATTGACAGAGAACTCTGCATTGTCCCGCAGCGCGATTCAGACAAGCGGGAACGCCGAAAGATTTTAAGGGCCAGTTAATTTGGTAGATTTCAAAACAACATCTAATTTTGCGGTTGTAAATGGGAAGCACTGGAGTTTCCCGGGAGTAAAAATGGACAGAAAAACAAGAGTAAGATTCGCTCCGTCCCCGACAGGACCTCTGCACATGGGAGGAGTCCGGACAGCATTGTACAACTATCTTTTCGCCAAACAGAACGGCGGCGACTTTATCATAAGAATAGAGGATACGGATTCTCACAGATTCGTGCCCGGTGCGGAAAAGTATATCATTGAAGCACTTGACTGGTGCGGAATAAAGGCCGACGAAGGAGTGGACGAGAACGGCAATGTGGTGGAGACTCCATCCGAGAGACATCCTCACGCCCCATACCGCCAGTCCCAGAGAAAAGGCATCTACCGGAAGTTCGCTGACCAGCTTATCGAGAACGGCTACGCTTACTATGCTTTCGACACGGCTGAGGAACTGGACGCGAAAAGGGCTGAGGCTGAGGCTGCCGGCAACACCTTCATCTACAACCAGCAGACCCGCCTGGAACTGAGGAACTCGCTGACATTGCCGGAAGACGAGGTAAAGAAGCTGTTGGAGACGACAGACTGCTGGACCATCCGTTTCAAGATGCCGGAAAACACTGTCGTGAAGATGGACGACCTCATCAGAGGCCATATCGAGGTGAATACGGATACACTGGACGACAAGGTCCTGTGGAAAAGGGCGGATGAACTCCCGACCTATCACCTTGCAAACATCGTGGATGACCATCTTATGGAAATCACAGAGGTTATCCGCGGAGAGGAATGGCTCCCTTCACTGCCTCTGCACTACATGCTCTACAAGGCTTTCGGCTGGGAAGACACGATGCCACGTTTCGCGCACTTGTCGCTCCTGCGGACGGAAAAGGCAAGCTCAGCAAACGCGACGGCGACAGGCTCGGATTCCCTGTATTCCCGCTCAGATGGGTCAATGCTGAGGGCGAAGTTTCCCATGGATATCGTGAAGACGGATACTTCCCGGAAGCTTTTGTAAATATGCTTGCGATGCTCGGATGGAACCCTGGAACCGACCAGGAGATCTTCAGCATTGACGAGCTCGTGAAAGTATTCTCTCTGGACCGCGTCATCAAGTCAGGCGCAAGATTCAATCCTGAAAAAGCCAAATGGTACAATAAGGAATATCTCAGGATGAAGTCAGACGACGAGCTTACCAAGCTGTTCATTCCTGAACTGGAAAGCCATGGCATCCAGGTAGTTGAGTGTCCTGCATGCGCATTGACGGCAGGGGCTTCATTTGCCGGCAAGGGCGTGGATTTCAAGAATCATATCGTCACTGAAGAATATGTGCACGATGTCGTGACATTCGTAAAGGAGAGGGCTTCATTCGTGAAGGACATCTGGCTGAACGCTTCCTGTCTCTTCGTTTCGCCAGCAGAATATGGACAGTTCGGAGTGAAGGCAGGTGCAGCAGCAGAAGCCGCAAAACCTGTGGACCCGAGACGTGCGGCGGATCCCCGCGCGAAAGTATATGACGACAGTCTCACTGCACCGTTCCTCGCCAAGGATGCCGACAAGTTCTGGAAAGCGGAAGGCTATCAGCCTGCATATCAGGTAACTGAGCATGTATGCGGCTACGAAGGAGCATTCACGAAGGAGAACATTGAACCGTATCTGGAGGATTATATCCGCGAACAGGGCTGGCCGATGGGAAAAGTCATGAACTGCATCAGACTGGCCATTACCGGAGCGGCAAGCGGACTTGGAATCGCTGACATACTGTCGTTTATCGGCAAAGATGAATTTGCGGCCCGTATGAAGTATGCTGGAGAGCGCCTCGGAAGAGAATAACATTAAACATATTGCTATGAAAATAGGTATTTGCAGCGACCACGCTGGATTTGATTACAAATGCAAGCTTATCCCCTATCTCCAGAAGTTGGGATATGAAACGGTAGATTTCGGAACAGACTCACCAGAGAGCATTGACTATCCTGATGTCGCTCATCCTCTCGCCAATGCTGTGGAAAAAGGCGAAGTGGACTGCGGAATCGCAATGTGCGGCACCGGCAACGGCCATCACCCTGAACAAGCATCAGGGAATCCGCGCCGGACTTGCCTGGGGAACGGAAATCGGCCGCCTCGTGAAGGCTCACAACAATGCCAATGTGCTCGTGATGCCGGCAAGGTTCATTTCCTACCGTATGGTTCAGGCGATTACCAAGGTGTGGCTTGAGACTCCATTCGAGGGCGGAAGGCACGAGAGGAGAATCGAAAAAATACCATGCAGATAATGGCATTGACAATAAACAAGGAAAATATTCAAGACATAATCCTCTCCGGAAACATCGACGATTATCCGGAGGGGATTATTCTTCCTGTGGACAAGCCCTACAGGTGGACTTCCGCGGATGTCATCCGCAAGATCAAGTTCTGCGCGTGCAGGCATTTCCACAAGAAGAATCTCAAGGTGGGGCATGCAGGCACCCTGGACCCTTTGGCTACGGGGGTGCTGCTGGTATGCATAGGCAAGGCCACCAAATGTGCCGAGGAACTTCAGAAGCACGAGAAGGAATATATCGCCGGCATCTCTTTCGGCGCGACCACCCCGTCATACGATCTGGAAAAAGACATTGACATGCACTATCCTCTGGATGGGGTCAGCGAGGAGGCGCTCAGAGGCGTGATTCCGGGTTTTATCGGGGAACAGGAGCAGGTGGCGCCGCTTTTCTCCGCAAAATCCATAGACGGTGTAAGGGCTTATGAACTGGCCCGCAAGGAGTGGAAGCGCATGAAAGACGGCGAGGGCGGTTTCGACCATTCGGCCACGGACACGCTGAACAAGCAGTGGATAAACATTACCGAAATGGAGCTTCTGCGTTTCTGTCCCGACGGACTGCCGGAAGACAATATGGAGATGGACAGCAACGAGTTCTCCTCCACGAAAAACAGTGACGGCTCCGAGAATTTCCGCAACAGCCGTATCAATGTGACTGACAACAGCGCGCTGCATCTTCCTCACGCAGACATCCGCGTGGCATGCTCCAAAGGGACTTATGTCCGGGCTCTCGCGAGGGACTTGGGCGAGGCTCTCGGCTCCGGAGCGCATCTTGACGGACTGCGCAGGACCAGGACAGGTGGCTTCAAGGCTTCAGAAGCATTGACAGTGGCACAGGCTATTTCTATTCTTCGGACAGAAACGGAACAATGACAGAAAAATTATATGAGGACTCTGAATTCGGCATTGTCGTACTGCGGAAAAACGTCCGCAGCAGGGCTGTGAGCATCCGTGTCAAGGGAGTCCAGAACAAATACGGAGGCAGAATCTCAGTGACGGTTCCCTGGAGCCTGAGATACCAGGACGGAATAAATTATCTTGAGAAAAGGCGCGAGTGGATCAGGGATGCGCTGAAACGACAGAAGAAGCATTCGGAAAATGCTGTTCTGGACGGCAGGTCCGTGGGTGTCATCGCTGACGGCACAAGCCTGAACACATTGGTTTCAAAAATCATTTTCATAGAGCAGCCGACCATGTCCGGACAGCTTTCGGTCAAGATCCGCACCTCACATTCGGAATATCCGGAGGCTATGGGAAGACTGTGGTACAGCATTGACAGGCCGATGATGCTCAAGCAGATAATTTTTCCTCCCGAGGCGAGCCAGCCGGGACTCCGGAAGGTCCTGGCGGAAGTGCTGCGCGAGGAAGCCAAGGTGCTGCTGGACATGAAGATTTCATTTTTCGCTGAGAGATACGGGTTCCAGTACAGAAGGCTCACCATAAAGCACAATTCATCGAACTGGGGAAGCTGCTCCCGTGCCGGCAACATAAACCTTAACTTGAATCTGGTGCGTTTGCCTGAGCCGCTGTGCGATTACGTGATTCTCCACGAACTTTCGCACCTGAAAGAGCCGAACCACGGGCCTGGTTTCCACATATTGCTTGAGAGACTGTGCCGGGACAATATAAAGAGGCTCATAGCCATAGGCTCCACGGATGCGGAAAAATATAAAGCATGGATCGACGGCGACACCGTGAGAGGAAAGACATTGACACCACTGAATGAAGTTCTAAGCCGGGAGGTTTCCTCCTGGAGAATGGTCTGACCCGAGAATCACATTATCCGTTTTATTATTTTGTGCATTCGGCAAGTCATTGTAACTTTGTAGAATACGAAAACCTATATTGCAATGAAGAAAGGAATGAATCTGCAGGCATCGCCGGAAATGATGGCGAAGGCTACAGAAGGCTTGAGTCTGAGTCAGGCCGATGTGAAAGAGATCGAACAGGTCAAGGACCAGCAGGATAACCTGAACAAGAACAAGAACGACAACCAGCTGCTGTCCCTGAGAAAAAGGCTTGACGTACTGCTGAGAACAGGACAGTTGCTTCTGGAAAGTTCAGCAGACACCAACAGGATCAGAAGGAACATGGTAAGGGCGGCATTGTTTCTCGGATTTGACGAGGACAACCTGCACTTGTTCATTGACCATAACATATTGATGGTAAACTACAGCGATGAGGCACATTCCTTCACCAAGTTCCAGAAACGAGTGAAGAACGGCATCAACTTCACCACCATCGAGGGCATCAGCCACCTGACGTTCAAGGCTGTGAGAAAGCATTTCTCTCTCGAACAGTACGAGGAGGAGTTGGAGGCAATCGCTTCCAAACCAAGAAATTACAATCAGCTTGTAACATCTGCAGGAGCGGCATTGGCCTGCGGCGGATTCTGCATACAGTTCGGCTGCGACTGGATAGCGTTCCTGTACGCGTCATTGGCCGCATTCATCGGATTCAACACCAGGGTATATTTCAACAAACTCGGTGTAAACCAATACTTCTCGATTGCGATAGCTGCATTCGTGTCCACTCTGGTGGCATGGCTTACCACATATCTTCCTGCATGGACAAGCACACCGCTGCATCCTCTGCTCGCCTGCGCATTGTTCATTGTACCTGGCGTGCCGCTGATCAACTTCGTGGACGATATGCTGGACAACAACTTCCGCGTAGGTACGGAGCGGGCCATCAACACGATGCTGATGATGGTGGGCATGGCTTTCGGTATCGTATTCGCGCTCAAGTTCTGCAGATGGACATTCAATTTCGAGCCTGACATCATGTCGATCCCGATGGTGCCTGAGCATCCGTACTGGATGTATGCAGTAGCCGCAGCCATCTCCGCAATGGGATTCTCGATGATATTCAACATCCCTAAAAGGCTTCTGCCAGTAGTCGCGATCGGAGGTATCATCGCCATCTGTACCAGAAACCTCGTAAGTCTGAAACCGGACATGTTCTGCAGTTTCAGTCTCGGCGAGGGCGGTATTCTCGGGTCATTGGCAGGCTCCACACTGGTGTCGGTGATATGCATCAAGGCCGTGCACGTATTCCATACTCCTCATCAGGTCCTGGCCATATCCAGCGTCATCCCGATGGTGCCGGGCGTGCTGATGTACCGTGCGCTTTTCTCGCTTTTCACGGTTCCTATTACGGAAGGAGACCTTGTAAACAACTTCATTGCTGCCGGCGTGAACGGGCTCAACGCATCTCTGATAATTGCTGCCATCGCCCTTGGAGTCGCCGTGCCTAACATTCTCGCAAGAAAGAAGGTCAATGCCGCAAAACGACGCGCTTTCGATGCCCAGATCAGGGAGCAGAGGAAACGTGGAGAATTCATTGACATTACGAAACTGTAAAACACCTATCATATGAAACGGCGGGATTTTCTTAAAAAAGGGGCATTGGCAGCAGCCGGTGCCGGCCTGTTGGGCAGTGGAACCACTTTGGCCAAGGGACTTGAACTTACGGACGACCACAAATCTGTATATTTCAATGTCAATGGGAAGGCACGTATGCATCTTACGTTCGAGCCTTACGAACTGAAGCTCAAGCACGTGTTCACTGTCTCGTCGTTTTCGCGCAGCACCACTCCTGACGTTCAGGTCCGCATTGACTATGACGGATATACCGGCTACGGAGAAGCGTCAATGCCTCCTTATCTCGGACAGACGGTGGAGAGCGTGTGCTCGTTTCTGAAAAAGGTGGACTTGGAAAAGTTCCCGGACCCGTTCTGCATCGACGACATCCTCACCTACATTGACAGTCTTTCTGACGGTGATTCTGCCGCGAAAGCTGCCGTGGACATTGCCCTGCACGATCTTGTGGGCAAGATTATCGGTGCTCCGTGGCACAGGATGCTGGGGCTGAATCCAAAGAAGACCCCGAACACGACATATACCATCGGCATTGACACTGACGAGATGGTAAAACTCAAGACCAGGGAGGTTGCCGGTCAGTTCAAAATTCTGAAGGTAAAGCTTGGAACGCCGCGTGACAGGGAGATGATACGGGCCATCCGGGAAGTGAGCGACCTTCCGATTGCGGTGGATGTGAATCAGGGCTGGAAGCACAAGAAGAAGGCTCTGGATGAGATTTTCTGGCTGAAGGAGCAAGGCATCGTGATGGTAGAGCAGCCTATGCCGAAGGAAATGCTGGACGCCAATGCCTGGCTGACGGAGAGGAGCCCGCTTCCGACATTCGCGGATGAGGCGATCCAGAGGCTCAAGGACATTCCTGCCGTCAAAGGAGCCTATACCGGCATCAATATCAAACTGATGAAGTGTACCGGTATGCGTGAGGCGTGGAAAATGATGAATTACGCACGTGCCGAGGGCATGAAAGTCATGATAGGATGCATGACCGAGACGTCCTGCGCTATCGCCGCTGCCGCCCAGCTCTCCCCTGCCGTGGATTTCGCGGACCTCGACGGCAACTTGTTGATTGCCAATGACATCTTCCGCGGCACGACAGTAGTGGACGGCAAGATCACACTGAACCAGCTGCCCGGAATCGGAATAGAGAAGATCTGATATAATTATTTAAACAACTGAGGCACAAATTCGCTCAGATAAATTCTCCAGTTTTTCCAGATATGACCTTCGCCGGTCTCGAAATAAGTGTATTTGTAACCGGCGTCATCCAGTTTCTTGCGGAACTCCTCATTGGCCTTATAGAGGAAGTCAGTATTGCCGATACCTATCCAGTAAAGGGCAGGTTTCTTGGAGAACTGAACAGCAAGCTTCTCATCGAAATTGTCGTAAATCGGAGATGTTACGCCATCTTTAGGGAGTATCGCCGCAGAGAAAAGACCCACATAATTGAACATGTCAGGATACTGCTTCGAGATGTGAAGAGAGTGGAAACCGCCCATTGACAAGCCGGCAATAGCACGGCCTTCTTTCTTGCGGACTGTACGATAGTGACTGTCAATGTATTTAACGACATCAGGGAACGCAGTTTCGAACTCACCGTCCATAGTCTTCGGAAGCTGCATGTTCGGCTGCAGGAGTCCGAGTGCGGACTGTCCCGGAGCCGCCTCTTGGGAAGCATTGCCGTTGGTCATGACCACAATCATCGGCTTTGCCTTTCCCTCTGCAATAAGATTGTCGAGAATCTGAGATGCTCTCCCGAGGTCCATCCAGGCTTCCTCGTCACCGCCCATACCATGGAGAAGATAGAAGACAGGATATCTGTTCTTGGTATTATCCTCATATCCGGCAGGAGTATAGACAGTCATTCTGCGCTTCATGCCGAGGCCAGGGCTGTCATACCATACCTTGGAGACAGTTCCGTGAGGTACTTCATTGACACTGTACAAATCGCCTCTTCCTCCCTTGATTATGAAGATGTTGGTAACGGAATTCACATCCCTGTTCATATAGACATTGGCAGGGTCCTTTACCTTAAGTCCGTCCACGATAAATGAATAGCTGTAAAGTTCAGGCGCGAGCACATCGGAAGTAAACTCCCAGATGCCGTCCTTGCCTTCCTTGAGGTCAGCGACGCCTGGACCGTCAAACTCACCGAAAGGAGTCTGGAACTTCATGGTAGGAAGGAAATCGCCTGTGACCTGTACTTTGATGGCCTTAGGTGCCACAAACCTGAAAGTCACAGTATTGTCCTGATTGACCTCAGGAGAAACGACCTGAGCACCGTCCCAAAGAGCCTGCTGAGCAAAAGCGCTTGTAGCCAGCATCAATGATGCCGCAACAGTAATGATTTTTCTGATAGCCATATGATATTATATTTAGGGATTTCCGTTAAATGTTTTCAATCTGAGTGAAGCAGTTCGGCACTGCACCAAGCAGCTACAAGGAGTAGGCTGCCAAGCCTTTGACATCAACAATAATGCCCGACTGTGGTAATTCAGCCGGGCATTATCTTATATTATCTACGATAAACTAGAAGAGTTCGTCGTTTGTGTTTTCTGATACATTGAAATCAGGAGCATCGTAGTTCTCTGCAGAGTTGAAGTTGCCTGCATCCTCTACATTTTCGTCAGAAGGCTTAGGGGCGAAAGGCTTTCTGCCTCTGCGGTCATCTCTCGGGCCACGGCGATCATCACGGCGGTCACCTCTGCGGTCGTCACGTGGACCTCTTCTGTCATCGCGACGGTCACCCCTGCGGTCATCACGGCGGTCATCACGTGGACCTCTTGGTCTGCGCTCAGGCTCTACATAACCTTCCGGTTTCTCAACAAGAGCACGCATAGAGAGTCTCATCTTGCCTGTCTTCTCATCGATTTCGAGGAGTTTAACATCCACCTCGTCACCTACTTTCAGGACATCAGCGACATTCTCAGTCTTGGTCCATGCGATTTCTGAAACGTGGAGAAGACCTTCCTTGCCAGGGAGAATTTCTACGAACGCACCGAAGTCAAGAATAGAAACCACCTTTCCGTGATATGTCTTGCCAACTTCAGGAACTGCGCAGATACCCTCTATCCAAGCGAGAGCCTTGTCGAGTGAATCCTTGTCTGTACTGAAGATGTCCACAATACCCTTATGTCTCTCAGCATCCTCAGTGATGGTAATGGTAGTACCTGTCTCTTTCTGGATCTTCTGGATAGTCTCACCGCCTTTACCGATAACTGCACCGATGAAGTCAGACTCGATCTCAAGCTGCTTGAGTCTCGGAACGAACGGCTTGTAGTCCTCACGAGGCTCGCTGATGCATTTCATCATCTCGCCCATGATGTGGAGTCTGCCCTGACGAGCCTGCTCCAATGCTTTTGCGAGCACATCATAAGAAAGACCGTCCACCTTGATGTCCATCTGAGTTGCAGTAATACCGTCCATGGTACCTGTAACCTTAAAGTCCATATCTCCGAGGTGATCCTCGTCACCGAGAATATCGGTAAGGATTGCATATCTCTCGTTAGGTCTGTCCTTGTCGGTGATAAGACCCATCGCAACACCTGCTACAGGTTTCTTGATCTTCACGCCGGCATCCATAAGTGCGAGGCAACCTCCACAGACAGAAGCCATTGAAGAAGAGCCGTTGGACTCGAGGATATCGGAAACGACCCTGATGGCATACGGATTCTCAGGAGCGAGCGGAACGACTGCCTTGAGAGCACGCATTGCGAGGTTTCCGTGACCGATCTCACGACGGCCTACGCCTCTCTGGGCCTTAGCCTCACCTGTCGCGAACGGAGGGAAGTTATAGTGGAGCACGAACTGCTGGGTTTCACGGACGAGAACCTCATCCATTTCCTTCATGTCGAGCTTGGTTCCGAGTGTGACACTTGCCAATGACTGTGTCTCTCCACGGGTAAAGATGGCAGAACCGTGAGCGCAAGGAAGATAACCTACTTCACACCAGATAGGACGTACCTCTGCGGTATGACGTCCATCGAGACGCACGCCTTCGTCGAGAATCATGTTTCTCATAGCGGCCTTCTCCTCATTGTTGTAATATCTTGCGACCATAGCTGCCTTAGCCTCCTGGTCTTCCTCTGAAAGTGTAGCGAGGAAGTCTGCCTTGATCTGCTCGAATCCGTCAGTTCTCTCCTGTTTCGGCTTCGCTGACTTCGCGAGAGCGTAGCATTTGTCATAGCAGAACTCGTGAACAGCCTTCTTGAGGTCTTCATCCTCCTCATCGTGAGGATAATCTCTCTTGACATCCTTGCCGAGTTCTTTGTTCAGTTCAATCTGAACAAGGCACTGCTTCTTGATGGCCTCGTGAGCAAACTTGATAGCCTCGAGCATATCTGCTTCGCTTACCTCGTTCATCTCACCTTCCACCATCATGATATTGTCATAGGTAGCTGCGACCATAAGTTCGAGGTCGCTGTCCTTCATTTCGCTGAATGCAGGGTTGATTCTGAACTCACCATTGATTCTTGCGACACGCACCTCTGAGATAGGGCCTTCGAACGGAATGTCACTGCAAGCAAGAGCTGCAGATGCTGCGAGACCTGCGAGAGCATCCGGCTGAGTGTCGGCGTCTGCTGAAATGAGGTTCACATTGACATAAACTTCAAGATGGAAATCCTCCGGGAACAACGGCCTGAGAGCACGGTCCACAAGACGGGAGATAAGAATCTCGTAATCAGAAGCTTTTCCTTCGCGTTTCATGAATCCGCCAGGGAATCTTCCTGCAGAATAGAATTTTTCTTTGTAGTCCACCTGGAGAGGCATGAAATCAGTGCCTTCCTTGACTTCTTTAGCGCATGTCACAGTGGCGAGGAGCATTGTGCCTCCCATCTTGATGACAGCAGAACCGTCTGCCTGCTTGGCAAGTTTACCGGTCTCGATCTCGATTACCCGACCATCGGATAATTCGATTTTCTTGTTGATGATGTTCATTAAATGCTTCAATGACCTGCCTTCCCCAATGGAAGAATGATTTATTTCAGTTTCATATATCGGAACCCTGTCTGCAGCAGGTCAATTATTATGCAGAAAGGGAATGCAATATTCAAAAAAAAAGACCAATCCCATATAACAGGAACTGGCCATTTTCGTTTCCTATCGTATTATCGACGGAGACCAAGCTCCTTAACGATGCTTCTGTATCTCTCGATGTCAACTTTCTGGAGGTAGTCCAGCAACTGACGTCTTTTACCTACGAGACGGAGAAGAGAGCGACGTGTAACCACATCTTTCTTGTTCTTCTTTACGTGCTCTGTAAGGTGATTGATACGGTAGGAAAATAGAGCAACTTGACTCTCAGGAGAGCCGGTGTCTGTATTAGACTTTCCGTACTTCGCGAAAATCTCCTGCTTTTTCTCAGCTTCCAAATACTCAGCCATTTCGCAAAAAATTTTGTTGTTAATAAAATTACCCGTCAACGGGCAACGCTTCACCAAAAGCGACCGCAAATTTAAGCATTTTTTTTCGCTTTACAAGCGATTAGGAGAAAATTGTTACACAAGCAGTTTCACCACATTTCTCGTGGTCCTCAGCACATATCTTTTCCCGCATTGACCTGACTCCGAATCAGCTTTTTCCGCATCCAGATCCAAGGGTAGAATCACCGCAGGCTCGTCGAATCCAAGTTCCGGGACAATGCGGCCTGACACGTCGGGCACAGCCCCGCGAGCCGTGGAATGGAACTCCTCAGCACCTGTAATCCTCTCTATTTCAGCGATATTATGAGGATTTATCCCAGAGCCGGGCATAACTATAATCCTGCCGTCAGCCTGTCGCACCAGCCGGGATATCAGTTCGCTCCCTTCCAATGCCTTAGGCTTCTGCCCCGATGTGAGCAGCCGGTCGCAGCCGAGGCTTATGATCTGTTCCAATGCCTGTTGCGGATTGCGGCACAAGTCGAAAGCCCTGTGGAATGTAACTGACATTCCCTCTGCCGCCTCGACAAGACGCTCACAGATATCCATATCGATATCTCCGTCCGGTGTCAATGCGCCGATCACGACTCCGTCCACGCCCATTTCCCGGCAATTTACGATATCCGACAACATTGTTCTGACTTCCGATGCGTTGTAGCAGAAATTTCCTTCACGCGGGCGGATAAGGACATTGACTCGGATACGGTCAGAGTTGTCTTGCTCGGCAGAGAGAGACATGGAAGTCTTCACCGCTTCCGAAATCAGGCCACAACTCGGCGTCACACCACCGCAACTGATTGCAGAACAGAGTTCTACACGTATCGCACCACCATAAAAAGCCTCTTGCACGTCAGCGACTGACGTACAGCAAATCTCTATTTTTCTCATTGGAATCACCAACTGCCGGAAGCGCCTCCGCCACCGAATGAACCGCCGCCGAAGCCTCCGAACGAGCCGCTTGAGGAACTGCCGCTTGAACTGCTCGAAGAACCGCCGCTGTAACCTCCGTAAGTGGTCGGGCCTCTATAGCCCCTCGACCTTGTTCCGGAGCCGCCTCCTTTACCTTTATTCTTGTTTCTGAACGAAAGTACGACGACAACTATCAACATGAATATGACCAGGAAACTGATAAAGCCCAATCCTTCTTCATCGGAATCATCACCGCGTGCGGAAATCTCGCCCGTGGCCAATGCTATCAACTTGTCCACTGCAGCATTCACGCCGCCGAAATAGTCATCTTCCTTGAAATGAGGAATGAGCTGCTGCTCGATAATTCTCTTGCAATACGCATCCGGAATCGCTCCTTCCAGTCCATAACCGACCTGTATGGAAACCTTACCGCCTGAATCAGGGGTCTTTGGCTTGACGAGAAGCACCACACCATTGTTGAAATCTTTGGAACCCACTCCCCAGTCGATTCCGATACGGGTCGCATATTCTGCCGGCTCATATCCCTCCAAGTCAGACACGGTAATGACCATGATCTGATTGGATGTGGTATCATCGACAGCCACCAGTTTGGACTCGAGTTCTGAAATCTGCTTTTCGGTAAAGATGCCGGCCAGATCATTGACAAGTCTAGGCGGCTGCGGTTTTGCCGGAAAAGCG